>Ga0208881_1000190_pt1 | contig 20349 bp, 18 predicted proteins | sample Knorr_S23_td_AAI_FD_185610 | JGI IMG/M metagenome (GOLD analysis project Ga0208881, IMG submission 185610) | Marine microbial communities from Southern Atlantic Ocean transect - Knorr_S23_td_AAIW_ad_876m_LV_B (SPAdes) (version 2) | ecosystem: Environmental > Aquatic > Marine > Oceanic | place... | reverse complement strand
AGTCGTTCGGAGACGCGCAACTGATTGCCCTGCCGGGTGGGGTTGTGGTCATGAACGACGGTGCGGTGGTCGGCGCCATCGGCGTTGGCGGACTGCCCAGCGGCATCGACGACCAATCCATCGCCCAGGCCGGGTTGGCGGCACTGGGAATTTAGTCGAGGGTTTAACCGAAGAGGAGCCGCGATTACGGCTCCTCTAATTTCACCCCTGATAAATAAGCCTGATAGGTAAGATTAAAGGAGGCCGACTATGGCCATCGAAAGAAGCAACCCTGCCGCGCTGGCGAACCCGCCGGGGTACAGCCATGTCGTCAAAGACGGCACGACCGTCTATGTAGCGGGGCAATTGTCCCGGAACAGCGCCGGCGAGACTGTGGGTGAGGGAGATTTCTCTGCTCAGGCCGAGCAGGTTTTTAAGAACGTGCAATCGGCTTTGGAATCAGTCGGCTCCAGCATGAGCAAGATCATGAAGATGAACGTGTTCATGACCCACCGGGAAGACATCCCCGCCTACCGAATAATCAAATCCAAATACGTCCCCGAAGACAGCCTACCCGTAAGCACCCTAATCCTCTGCTCCGGTTTGGCCGACACGGTGTTTCGCATAGAGGTAGAAGTTATTGCGACGGTGGGGTAGGGGGATTCTAAAAAAAGTGGGCCGTACAGGGGTCGAACCCGCGACACCCGGATCAAAAATCTGGTATAGACCTGTTCACCAACGTCCACTGACGTCAATCTAGCCTCAATTCTACCATTCACTATTCCACAGTAGTGCATCTGGCATCGCTGACGTTCACCAGTGTGGCTGTCAATTGCCAGTACCACCTAGTTACTGGGAGGTGGTCGGCAAAATGTCGGCAATACCAATACGGCGAGATCTCAACCAAATACCTCCGCCTTCGCAGGTCAGCGCTGGTCAGTTAAGAATCTGCTGAGATGGAAGCCATCTACTTGGACGACTTCCGCATTGCCTTGCCGGTGGCTTTTCCTGTGTCTAACGCTGCTACCAAGATGTTACCGATCAGTACACCCATTAACATCAGCAACACCGCCGCTCAGGGTCCTAATCTATTCAATGGTTGCCAACATGGAGAACTGCTTTCCCCGGAAAGCTACGGTCCAGAAGCTGGCCCGCCACATCTGCGATTTGCGTCCACGGTGCTTCAACGCTGATCCTAGGAGTGAGTTTGCCCATAGCAATTAGTCCGGCGAGACGTGCCAATCCGACCGCGGCTGGTTCGGTATGCAATTCATCGAAGAGGATGAAACCATATAGCGTCGTGCGGCCCGTCGTAAAAAACTTCCGGACATCAAAGGTCGATTCATCGGCGGCTGAGATACCCAGTGACACACAGACACCGTCCTTGGCCAACGACCCTAACGCTGCCGCTAGGGCCGTCCCACCCAGAGATTCCACCACCAGGTCGTAGGGCGCACACGCCGCGAAAGCCGCGATGTCGTCACCGATAACGACCTCATCTGCCCCAGCTTGCTGCACCTCAAGGACTTGGTCGGCACGGCGTACCGAAGCGACCACATGGGCACCGGCCAACCTTGCTAGTTGGACCGCAAAATCGCCTACTCCACCGGTAGCGCCGGTAACAAGCACACGACGACCGAGCAACTCCCCTCGTTTAGCCAGGGCGTAGAGGGCAGTCAGGCCAGCGACAGGTAACGTGGCCGCCTGGGCGAAGGTGACGACGTCGGGCAGGGGCGCGAGTGCATGGCTGGGAACCGCCACATGTTGAGCCCACGCCCCATCGGGCAGGAAGCCCACGACACGCCCACCCGTGTGAGGACCTGAGCCATCTGCAGCAGCCTGTTCCACCACACCAGCGAGGTCCCATCCTGGACGCCAGCCGTCCTCCGCTCGGATGGACCGGCGCGTTTCACCGCGGTTAAGGGAAATGGCCGACACACGTATCAATGCTTCCGAGGGCAAAGGCTGCGGCATTGCAACATCATGGATGATGAGTTTGCCAGGGGCTTTTTGGTCGACGACGACAGCCTGATTGGTTGCCATAGAAATCTCCCTTTTGTATCGACGTAGCTAGAATGCTTGGCTTATTTCCCTGCTCGTACCGTCCAGTACCACCTGGTTACTGGGATTTGGTCGGCAAAATGTCGGCAAACCTCACGAGTCTAATGCTTCTGATAACCCGTTGCCTAATTCTTCACAACCGTTATCACCCCCGTCATCGACCCAGGGTGGATATTACAGAAATACCGTAAAACACCCACCTCATCAAATCCCACGCTAAACGATTCTCCGTTCTTAAGTGTCCCACTGTCCCATTTACCGTCAGGATAACTATAGTAATCGTCCGTTGTACCAGAAGTGACGGTGTGCAGCGCAGCCGAAGATTGTATCCACCTGATAGTGCTGCCAACCTCAATCGTAAAAGATTCTAGTGTGAATCCAGTGATTTCTGAGACTACCGTAACTGGTTCGGGTGTTGGAGTAGGTGTGGGCAGCGGGCGAGGAGTAGGAGCTGGCACAGGGGTATCAGTAGGAGCTATCGTAGGAGTGTCCGTAGGGGTTGGTTTGGGCGTATCGGTGCTCACAGTAGGTTTATTTGTCGGGGTAGTCTCAGGTGTGGGAACTGGTTTTGAATCCGAATTTATCCCATGCGCAGGGCATGCCATTTTGGTGCACCCAAGAACCCCATTCGTACAAAAGCAACTATTGCAGGAGTTGTTTCCGGTATCCTTCCCCGTCCAAAGTGGTTGGACGGTTTCTCCACCTGTGAGATTACATACTTTCTGTGTTGCGTTCGAAGTCTGCGGAACTTGGGCTGATACAGTCGGAGACGCCTCCGCCTGAACGGTTGCATCCACTGCCCGTTCCTGGGCAACTCTCGCTTCAACCGTTGCATCGATATCGAGAGTGGGTTCAACCACAGCTGTGGCGTCGATACTGGGGGTAGGTTCTGCTGGAGCAGGTGTAATGGTAGAACAAGCAAATACAAGGGTTCCAACAAGTACCGCTAGAACTACCGTTAGCTTCACTCTAGCGACTCCGTGGCTATCTGCCCTTTCACCACACCACTACCTTCCTTAAGCTGCCGAGCGTTCTCTACTAGCAACCGCAGCGTCTCATCAGATAGGTGCTCCAGTGGCCTATCAGTGACACCGTGGGCTATGTCCAGGTGCTGTGGTGACCTGCCAAAGTCACGGTCTAACAGCATCTCTATGGCCTTCAACTGGTCTGCTGGCCGCACCTGCTGGTCCTTCCTTGGTCTGGAGCGTTCCTGCATTGATACATTGGGCATGACGCCCTTAGCTATGGACACCAGAGCATCTACCAGTTCCTTGCCGCCATCAGTGGTCTCAAACACATAGCCAGCTAGGTCTCTAGTGCCTTTGGGTCTGCCACTAGGGTTGCCAAACTGGCCTGGGCGCCCAGGGGCTCAGGTTGTTATTAGGGTTGTTAGCAGTGTTTATTGATTCTTATGCAACTCGTGGAACCTGTTTAGAATACCCTGGATTTGAAGGGTTATATTTCTGACAACTTCGTCTATTTCAGTCCCTGTTGGAAGACTAATGGCGTCTCCACCTAATTTCGGGCGAGTTGAGCACCTGGATTTTCGAGTAGTCAAACTCTGCCATGGCTGCCTGGTTGTGTACAATCCAACACGGTCACTACCGTAGCGTTGATCAGTTTCAACAAGACACACTGTACTTCCGAGTAATGAACGACATCTCCTTGGTGATAGCCAGAAATCTTAGTGCACGCTTGCCATTTTACTATGGATGGATTGTGGTGTTCGCCGCCGGCACGACCACATTCGCTAGGATGGCGCCGTCCACCACTACCCTGGCGGTATTTGTGTCGCCCATGGCCGACGAGTTTGGCTGGAGCCGCACATTGATCGCAGGCTCGGTTAGCTTGGGCGCGCTGTCGTCCATCTTTATCTCGCCGGCGGTAGGCCGGGCGGTGGACCGGTACGGCGTGCGCTTGATCCTGACTGTCAGCATGCTGGTCCTGGGCGTAGCGATGATCTCCTTGGTCTGGGCCACGATGCCGGTGTTCTTTTACATGGGTTTCGCCACCGGACGCGTCGTATTCCACGTCCCTGTGCAGATTGGGACTGGCGCTTTGATCTCCCGCTGGTTCATCAGAAAGCGAGGCAGGGCCATCGGCATAATCTACCTGGCAGGGGCCGTTGGGGGCATTGTAACCGTCCAGATAGCCTCGTTGGCCATATCTCATTGGAGTATAGGAGCTGCTTGGATTTCGTTGGGTGGTCTGGTACTAGCAGTAGCCTTACTGCCGTCGGCGCTCTTGATAGTAGACCGGCCCGAAACGATTGGTCTCCAGCCTGACAACCAGCCACCTGTAAGTTCTGAAGGCGTGGTCGAACTGGAGGAAGACAGCCACGGTGAGACAGACTGGACCCCTCGCCAAGCCATGCGCACGCGCGCGCTTTGGGTACTGACGGTCGTGGTTGGCGTGCTGTTTATGACCCAGGCAGGGATATCGGTCCATGTCGCCGCATTCTTCCTGGACCGGGGATTAAGCCTCACTGCGGCTGCAAACGCGATCACCATCAACGCCGCGGTGAACGCCTTCGCCAGCCTGATGTGGGGGGCAATCATCGAGCGGACCACGGTCCGCGTGGCAATGACCGGACTGATGCTTCTCAGCGCAGCGTGCTCGCTTTCCCTGCTGTCGGTCACATCGGAGGGGTCCGCGTTCGGGGTGGCTGCGCTTCTAGGGCTCGTCGCAGCCGGTGGAAACGTCATCCCGCCCGTGGCCTTCGCGTCCTACTTCGGGCGGCGGTCGATTGGCAGCATACGAGGAATTAGCGAGACCGGAGTCCAAGTCGGTCAGATGATAGGCGCTCTATTCTCAGGTTTGATGTACGACCTGAGCGGCAGCTACGCTGCTGCTTTCATAACTTTTGCCATCCTGGGTCTTGTGGGCGCCCTGGTGGTCAACTCTTCAAGGCCCCCGATCCGAGCCGGAGAAATGGATTCCGTAGGTCTAGAGCAGCTACCAAGAGACGGTAATTAGACCGTCTCGACCGCTTTAAGTCCCCCAATCCGCCCGCAACGACTCGTGGTCAATCCGTGGACATTACAGCAAAAAATAAGGTAAGGACTGCCATCGGACTCAGCAACCACATCTCCACCGTCGCCAGTACCCCACCCCCCGGTGGCTTCCCGATGTGGGGTGTCGCTGGAACAATAGAGCCCCCTCGTTGGAGGGGGCTCTACATACTTGTCGGTCCTTGCTACAAGAGGTTATCTCACGTAACTCCAGACTCTATCACCTTCTCTTACAAAAGGAGATTTGGTCATGTATTTAGCGAAGTCACCAAAGATTGAAGCGTGGGCAGCGTTCGCCGTTTCTAGTTCTTCCATGCTTTCGTTTCTCTGAAATATGGTTTCCTTCGTAGGTTGTATCAGATTTATTTGGGCAGGCTCAACGACGTTAAAACGGCGAGAACATGTTGGACCGTTGGCGGTTGGGTAATAACCGCGTCATTTCAATAAATATCGGCGTCATAAGCCTTGCCAATATCTTCTGCCTTCTTGTGATACGATCCGCCCAAACCCAGTACTATGGCATATGGCCATGATAGCGTTTTCAGCCTCTGCACGATTCAACATTCTATTCCGGGATTGAACCGCTGTATCTGGATCTGCATCGAAAGCAAAAACCCAACTTGGTTCGCTAACTTGGGGTGGGCCGTGAAAAACATCTCCCATCACGAGAGCTTTTTCACCGCCTGAATCAATAGCCAAGCTCATCGATCCAGGCGTATGCCCCGGCGTCAGAATAGCAGTTATTTCGGAGGTAATAGATTGTTCACCAGATAGAGGCTCTGTCACCCCAGCCGTTTCCAAGGGCGCAAGCGTCTCTTCCCAGAAAGTCAATCCAAATACCTCGCTATCTCGTGGTGGACGAAACGCCTCCCAGTCATCTTGATGAAAAACATACCTGGCGTTTGGGAAAGCGGGGACGGGAGAAGGCCCGTCGTTGTTAACGTTCCAACCCACGTGGTCCGGGTGTAAATGGGTTAAGAATACGGTATCAATATCCTCTTTGTTTACGCCAGCAGATTGCAAGTCCGACAGAAGCCTGCCATCGGCCCCGCCGGCGAAAGCAGTAACAGCCCCAGGATTAGTGGCCATACTTCCCACACCGGTATCTACCAATATAATGCGCCCTTCAGAGCGAATCACGTAACAATCGAAATGTGCGGCAAAATTTTCATTGTTATCTCCGTTAAAGCACTCGGGGTATTTTTGTTGATAAGGAACCCATAATTCCGCGTCAACTCCAGGGAACACCATACTTAGGGGTAAAGCGCCTTCGTTGTCGTGTACCGCTGTGATTTCCACGTTACCGACGGTTATAGTCGCACCAGGCATGAAACTTCTCCTTACTCACTCGATGTCAATAACAGATTATATCCAGGGATTAGCTCTATTACTTTCCAACTCGTACCAATATGTTTTCCAGGCCCGTTATATTGGTCATCCTAGTATAGGTTGGCTGATACGTCTATTGTCTTGCAATAAGCCTTGAAATTTCAGGCCACTTTCTAAAGCAGCGATTTACATGCTCAGAGTTTAGAACCAAGTTTTGTTGAGAGAGGACATCATGTCGGACAATAACTCCACCCTAGAGGAAACCCTTCACCAGGTGCTTCGATCTTTTCGCACAGGAACCTTGTGCAGTCCCTTTCTGAATGATGAGTTAACTGAGGCAGATGCATATGCAATCCAATATAGACTTGTCGAACATCTAAAGGACTCAGGTGAGGTTATCCGAGGACACAAGGTAGCATTAACCACCAAGGCCGCAAGAGCTCATCTAGGAGTGGATGAACCGTGCTTTGGCCACATTTTGGATACAAGGGTATACGCTAACGGATCAGCGGTTCCATTATCGGAGCTGGCTGATCCCCATTGTGAGGCAGAAATCGCCTTCATACTCAAGGATGATCTTAGAGGACCTGGCGTGACACCTGCCCAGGTCATGGCCGCGACGCAAGCCATATTGCCAGCCATAGAGCTAGTAGATATTAAGATCCAAGGTGAAGGGATCCGTTCAACCGACGTTATTGCTCACCAAGCTTTACATGGGGGAGTAATCATTGGGTCGAGGATGATTGATCTAGCGGCCATGGACCTTCAATATGAAGGGGCTACAATCGAACATAATGGCCTACTCGTCGGATCAGGAACCGGATTCGAGGTAATGGGCAACCCTATTAATCCGATCGCCTGGCTGGCTAATAAAACGGCCGAGTTCGATGATTACTTAAGAGCCGGGGAAATAATTATTTCTGGATCGGTAGTTACCCCGATTCGAGTATCACCTGGCGACAATATCAATATCACATTCACGCGATTGGGCAGCGTGACCGCATCTTTTATCTAGCCGCGAACACTACCAACGGAGAGCCACTTGACTAATCGTCGAATCCTGATACGCCAGCAATCACAGGGAACAAAAGGCTTTTGTCACTTCCAAACCCATTTCGGTACAGATTTTTACGGCCTTTGATATACTGCGCTCATTCAGTCGATACACGGGGTTCAACATGTGCGGGCTAAGTGGCATCCTCTACAAACGAGCCGGGTCTGAGGGGTCTTTCCATGTGGGTAATGATTTGGTCATGATGCTCGAACCCATGACCCATCGAGGCAAGGACTCGAGTGGAGTCACGATCATGGGAGAGCAGATCGATGGGGATTTAGTGATTCGTATCTGGACCGAGAATGTCCAAGACATCTCGTCGGTGGCGGCCCGTTCAGAGGAGACGGTGCGGCATGCGGGGGGAGTGATACGTTCCACGAGCACTCTGGACCAATTTCTCCGCCTGGTGGTCAACTACCAGGGTGAGGTGGCAGATTTAGCTGATGCACTCATCAAAGTCCCTGGGGTGGCGATTCATAGTATCGGGACTACATCTGAGGTCATCAAAGATATTGGAACTCCAGCAATGATGGACGTGAAACATGGTGTCGGCGAAATACTGGGGACCCATGGCATCGGGCACGTGCGCATGGCGACCGAAAGCAGAGTGGACGTAAACCACGCGCATCCCTTCTGGGCTTACCCTTTTCCCGACATTACGGTGGTGCACAACGGACAACTCACCAACTACCACAAATTGAAGCGGATGTACGAAGACCAAGGCCATCATTTTCAGACCGGTAACGATTCAGAAATAATTGCGGTGTACCTCGCCGGTAAACTGGCCGAGGGTCAAGGTCTAAAACAGGCGCTACGGTCGTCGTTGGATGACCTGGACGGGACGTTCACTTATTTGGTTGCCACCAAGGATGGCCTCGGCTACGCCAAAGACCAATGGTCCGCAAAGCCGTTGGTGACAATGGAGACCGATGATGTCATCGCCATTGCGTCCGAAGAGATTTCGCTGCGGGGCGTGTTCGCCGAAGAAATCGAACGCATCGAGCCGCAAAATAGCGAGGTTATGACCTGGCTACTATAGATGCTGCTGGCCTCTCAACTAGAGAATTAAACATTCGTCTCAAGGATTTGGCTGCAAAGGGTGAAGAGATCACGGTCCTTAACCCTAATGCCCGGCACAACCTTGGCGTTGCGATCTTCGACATGTGCACTATTCGCTTCGAGGGCAGCGTCGGCTATTACGCCGCCAGCATGTTGGACGGACCCGAAGTGGTTATAGAGGGCAACGCGGGTTGGGCGCTGGGTGAAAACATGATGGCCGGCAAAATTAGCGTGTCCAAGAACGCAGGAGCATCGGTCGGGTCCACCATGCGCGGTGGGGAATTGTTCGTGGGCGGCGACGCCGGCGCCAGGGCCGGAATCTCGATGAAAGGCGGTTCGCTCATCGTCGCCGGCAATTCCGGTTTTTTGACCGGATTCATGATGCAAAAGGGCCGTATCATTATATGTGGCGATGCGGGTGAAGCTCTTGGCGATTCCATGTACGAGGGGACGATCTATGTGGGCGGCAGCATAGCCTCGCTGGGCGCCGACGCGACCATCGAAGAGATATCCGAAGAGGAATTACTGGACGTGTTGGCAGCTCTCCGAGACCACGGCATCGAGAACAAGCGCAGCTTCACCAAAGTAGTCTCCGCCAAGAAGCTATACCACTACGACACCTTGGAAAGATTGGAAAAATCGGCCCTTTAAGGAGCGCCGCCATGGTCACAGGTAGCAGCCAAATATGGGCGCCATGGGTAATGGACGATATCCATTCCAAGGCGGAATTGGGTCGGTATAGAATCCGAGGGTTCTCATCATTTCAAAACGTCACCCACTTCGACGACCTGACCTTCCTTTCAACCGGACTGACACGGTTCCCCCTAGAGGGATACAAGGAGCGCTGCAACACACGTACCGTAATCGGCGGCCTTAACGCCGAGCAACCCCTAGTTTTGGAAACTCCCATCTACATCAGCGGAATGAGCTACGGCGCCTTGTCGGCCAACGCCAAAATAGCCCTGGGGAAGGCGGCTACGATGATTGGCTCAGCCAGTTGCACGGGAGACGGCGGTATGCTTCAGGGTGAGCGTGACGCCTCCGACAAACTCGTCTATCAGGTGCTGCCCAGCAGGTATGGCTTCAATCCTCACCATCTGGCCGGAGCCCAGGCCGTGGAAATTGTGGTCGGGCAAGGAGCAAAACCCGGCACCGGTGGGATGCTCATGGGCATCAAGGTGCAAGGGGACGTCGCCGAGATGCGCGACCTACCTCAAGGCATAGATCAGCGAAGCCCCGCACGCCACCCCGACTGGCTGGGTCCCGACGACCTGGCGGTAAAGATCGAGCAGATCCGCGAGGCCACCGACTGGCGCGTGCCGGTGCATGTGAAGTTAGGGGCCTGCCGGGTAGATGACGATGTCAAACTAGCGGCCAAAGCCGGGGCAGATGCGATCGTAATCGACAGCATGGTCGCCGGCACCGGCGCCTCAGCCGAAGTCCTGATCGAACACAGCGGGATCCCAACCGTACCTGCCATCGTCATGGCCCGGGAGGCCCTTCGAGAACTTGGCCTCTATGGCAAAGTGAGCCTCATCGCTTCCGGCGGCATTCGCCACGGGGCCGATGCAGCGAAGGCCCTGGCCTTGGGCGCCGACGCCGTGGCGATAGGCCTTGGAGCGTTGATCGCCCTCAATTGCAACAAAGAAATTCCCGAGAGCAACTTCCCCGAGGAGATTGGCGTCGAGGCAGGACTCTGCCACCATTGCCATACGGGCAAATGCCCCGTGGGCATCGCTACACAAGACCCACTATTGACGCAGAGGTTGGATCCAGATGAGGGCGCGGAAAGGGTAGCCAACTATATCAACTCCATGACCATGGAAATGACCCTGCTCACCCGTTCTTTGGGCAAGAGCGATGTTCACAGCCTGGAGCCCGAAGACCTGGCGGCCCTGACATTGGAAGCCTCGGCCATGGCCAGGATTCCGTTGGTCGGCACAAACAAGGTGTTTGGCGAGTAAGCAGACCGATCCGGCAACGACGGGCATCGAGCCTTCGTCCCTTTTTCAGGAGTAGCATGGTGACACGAGAAGAAATTAAGGCGCGGATGCATGATGAGAATATCCGTTACGTGCTGACGCAATTTGTGGACCTGAACGGTTCACCCAAGGCCAAAATGGTGCCGGCTGACCACCTTGACGATGTGTTGGATGTAGGCGCAGGGTTCGCAGGCGGCGCCTTAGGGGGCATGGGTCAAGGTCCCCACTCCCACGACATGTTGGCGCGAATTGACCTGGATACCTACACTCCCGTGCCATGGACCGAGGGCCTAGTACGATTCGCATGCGACCTGTTCGTAGACGGCGCCCCACACATGTTCTGCCCGCGCCAGAACTTCAAGCGGGTTCTGTCAAACATAAGGCGCGACGGGTACAAATTTTATGTGGGCATCGAGCCGGAACACTTTCTGGTGACCAAGAACGATGACGGCACCATCGCTGTCTGGGACCCCAACGACATGGACACACTACGCAAGCCTTGTTACGACTTCAAGGGCATCTCAAACGTAATGGGCTACCTAACTGACATGATGGACGCTATGCAAAAGATCGGCTGGGATGCCTACCAATCTGACCATGAGGATGCAAACGGGCAGTACGAAATCAACTTTGTCTATTCCGATGCTCTCACGACCGCCGACCGATATACCTTTTTTAAGATGATGAGCAGCCAATACGCCCAGAAATATGGCGCTATCGCCACTCACATGGCCAAGCCGTTCACCAACCGGACAGGCAGCGCCGGGCACATCCACTACCATTTAGCCGACGCGGCAACGGATGAGAACCTGTTCTTGGACGAGGAGGACCCGCGGGGTCTTGGCCTATCGGAAACGGCTTACCACTTCATCGGTGGCATCTTTGCCCACGCACCGGCGCTCTGCACCGTGATGTCGCCAACGGTGAACTGTTACAAGAGGCTCCAAGTGGGCCCGGCCCTGACGGGATCGACCTCGGGCTTCCTCTGGACACCTGCCTTCATATCATACGGCGACAACAACCGCACTCAAATGATTCGCACCGCAGGTCCTGGTCACCTGGAAGACCGGACGATGTCGTCGGCGTGCAATCCCTACCTGGCCTTCGGCGCCTACCTAACAGCCGGGCTGGACGGTATCAACAGAAAGCTGGAACCCGGCGAGCCAAATCTAGGCAACATGTACGATCTCGGCCTAGATGAGATTCGCCGCCGCGGCGTCCGGCTCCTGCCCCAATCCTTGGCCGAATCTCTGGTCGAGTTGAAGCATGACGAAGTCGTGCGGGAGTCGCTCGGCGTAATCTACGATGAATTCGTGGACCAGAAGGAATCCGAATGGCGTGAGTACCACCGCCAGGTTACGCCTTGGGAAATCGAACGCTACCTCACGTTGTTTTAGCGAACCATGTCTTTCCTCATAGCCTGCCCCAACTGCGGCGAGCGTAGTGTTGATGAGTTCCGGTTCGGAGGAGAAGTGACCTCCCGTCCAGCGCCGAATGCACTACAGGACCAATGGACTTCTTTCTTCTACTTCCGCACCAACCGCGCCGGGGTGCAGCAGGAATGGTGGAACCACCGATACGGTTGTCGGCGCTGGTTCCATGCCCGACGGGACACCACCACAAATCAGGTGCAAGAGACATTCTGGCCCGGATAGTTGGGCAACCTAATCCAGGTCCTTTTCTACGAAGTTGGCAATAATAAGGGGAGCGTAATTGAACCGCGTAGGCCGAAATATAGCCCAGCCCGGCGAGATTATCGACCGCTCCGCTGCTGTTGAATTTAAATCCGACGGGCGTACAATCCGCGCCCAGCAAGGCGACACCATCCTTTCCGCACTTTACGCTGCGGGAATTACCACCTTCAGCCGTAGCTTCAAATATCACCGTCCGCGGGGACTGCTTTGTGCCGCCGGGCACTGCCCCAACTGCTTGGTGACGGTGGACGGGGAACCCAACGTCCGCGCCTGCATTCGGCCGGTTGCGCCAGGCATGAAGGTGCAACACCAAAACGCCTGGCCCTCCCTCCGCTGGGATTTTCTGTCGATACTCGACCGGTTCCATTGGTTGATGCCGGTCGGGTTTTACTACAAAGCGCTCCATAGACCCAAATTGCTGTGGCTGCTGGCGCGAGGAGCGATCCGGCGCGTTGGAGGCCTTGGCAGCATCGATATCGAAAGAGTTCCGGAAACCAAATTCCACCACCGCAGTCAACACGCCGATGTGGCGGTGGTCGGTGGTGGGCCCGCTGGAATGGCCGCGGCCCTGGCGGCGGCGGATCAGGGTTCCCAGATAGTACTGATCGATGATCAACCGCACTTGGGTGGCCACCTCCGTTTCGATCAGCAGACCTACGACTCAGTTCCTGGCTATCAAGGCAAGACGGGCGTTGATATTGCCCGCGCCATGGCGCAGTCAGTCGCCGAATCGGATTCCATTGAGGTGATGAGTGATGCTACCGTATTCGGGCTGTACCAAGACAAATTACTGAGCATTTTGGCCGGAGATTGGCGTGTTACCCTCCGAGCTAAACGCGTCGTAATCGCCACCGGCGCCCACGAAGTCCCGCTTATATTCGAAAACAACGACCTGCCTGGCATCATGCTGGCCTCCGCAGCGCGTCGCCTGGTTGGGCTCTACGGAATACGTCCGGGCGCTAACGCAGTCGTAGCCACGAATACCGAACTGGGCTATCAGACTGCCCTGGAGTTGCTGGATGCGGGGGTAAACGTGGCAGCAATAGTGGACGCAAACTTGGAGAGCCCCAAGCCGGGTTTGTCCGCGACCGTATCCGCCCGGGGAATCCGGGTCCTTCAGGGCCACAGATTGGTTAAAGCGACCGGCCGGGGCCAGGTCAAAGGGGTCTTGGTAGCTCCGGTGGACGGATCCCTACAGAGCCGGCCCGAACGGATCCCGTGTGACCTAGTTTGCATGTCAGGCGGATATCAGCCAGTGGACGCTCTTCTCCAGCAGGCTGGAGGGCGGTTGTCGTTCAACGCCAAAATCGGGGAGTCCGTGCCGACTCACCTGCCGTCGGGGATCTACGCCGCGGGCGACGTTATGGGCACCCACGGTCTCGCCACACAATTGACGCAGGGTAGGCTAGCCGGGTCCAGTACAGCGGGAGATTGGAACTCCTCGGTGCCGGCAGCCGACGCCAATGACACGGTTGTCCAGACTGCGGACTCGGTGGCAGCAGCCAATGCGCTGGTGAGCGGAGCTCAAGATGACTCCAGGTCATTTTTATGCTTCTGCGAGGACGTTACCGCCAAGGACGTTACCTTCGCCATCGACGAAGGCTTCGAGGACATTCAAACCCTGAAGCGTTATACAACGGTGTCCATGGGTCCGTGCCAGGGGAAGATGTGCGGCAAGTCATTGGCCGCTATCTGTGCAGATTACACCCGGCGCAGCATCGACGAAATTGGCGCCACGACTTCGCGGCCCCCTTACCAACCGGTACCCCTGGCCGCCCTATCCGGGCCTTCCCACATGCCATTAAAACGGAGCCCCATGGACCGCCTGCACCGCGAATTGGGCGCATCCATGGTCGAATCCGGCCTGTGGCAGCGTCCCCTCGACTACGGGTCAGCCCAAGACGAAGCGATCGCCGTTCGGCAGCGGGTGGGAATCATCGATGTGAGCACGCTGGGTAAACTTGATGTCCAAGGGGCGGACGCACCAGCGTTGTTGGACTTGCTCTATACCAACACCTTCTCCGACCTGGGGGTGGGCCGGGTGCGCTACGGTTTGATGTGCTCGGACAACGGCGCCATCTTGGACGATGGCACCGTGACGCGGCTGGCCCAAGACCGCTTTTTCGTTACCACCACGTCGGGTAACGCCGACATGATCGAGGATTGGTTCAACTGGTGGATGTCTGGCGCGGGCCCGTGTGTCCACGTGACCAACGTTACCGGCGCTTACGGTGCGGTCAACGTTGCTGGACCTTTAGCAAGGGAGGCCCTGTCCAAGCTCACAGATATCGATCTCGACCCAGACAAATTCAGGTACATGCGCTCAAGGCAAGGACAAGTCGCCGGGGTGCCCTGTCTTTTGATACGCATCGGATTTGTCGGCGAAGCTGGATGGGAACTGCATTTCGCCTCCGAGCACGGGGAGTACCTGTGGGAATCAATCACGGAGGCTGGCCGAGAATTTGGAATCTCCTCCTTCGGTCTGGAAGCCCAGCGCATCCTGCGATTGGAGAAGGGACATATCATCGTTGGCCAAGACACGGACTCGACCTCGAACCCATTGGAAACCCGCTCCGAATGGGCCGTGCACCTGAACAAGGCTGACTTTATCGGCCGAGGTGGAATTACCGGCGCAGCAGAGAGGGGCATCAAGCAGAAGCTGGTGGGCTTCATAATGGAGAGCGGCTTGGTGCCTGAAGACGGCGTACCAATTATCAGTGAAGGCCGCCCGGTCGGCCGGGTTACCAGTGCTCGCCTCAGCCCGACCTTAGGCAAGGGGTTCGGCCTCGCTTGGGTGCCGTCGCATCTGGCAGAGGAAGGAGCTAATATCGAGGTCTTGATAAGCGACTACGAACAGACCGCCAGCGTCACATTGCGGCCGGTTTACGACCCTGACGGCGTGAGGTTGCGGAGTTGAGCACAAGAGAATGGATCAATGAGAGGCGCAGCGCCATGGCCCGCCTAGAGCTATTGCAAGGAGCGGTCATGTCTGAACTTAACGGGTGGCAGCAGCCGCTCCATTACGGTGACGGTGCAAGCGAACTGAAAATGCTTCGGGAGAGTGTCGGCATTCATGACTTGAGCCCCAGGGGTGCGGTGCGGTTGGTGGGCGAAGATGCTGTCTCTTTGGAAACCGGATTATTCTCAGGCCAGAAGGAGTTGGCCGTAGGCCAGGCCCGTGAGTGCCGGATTGCCGCCGAAAACGAAACGGTATCGCTCCTTGAATTGCGATTAGCTAGAGACGAATTCATCTTTTTGACCGCGCCTGGGGATGCGGAAACCGTGACCGAATTTCTTCGCTCCCCGCCTGCTTCTTGCGTCCACACAATCGACATTTCGTCAGGACTAGCCGGCGCGGGCATCGTCGGTCCACAGGCGACCTTTTTATTGTCGATGATCACGGAGTTGGACGTTTCCTCCGAGGCGTTCCCGTCCCTGCGCTGCGTTCAATCCCGTTTTGCCGACGTGCCGGGCCTTTTGGTCAGACAGGATGCAGTAACAGGGCCGGCTTACCAACTCTATTTCACCCGGGAATACGGTGAGTATATTTGGGAGGTAATCACCCAAGCCGCCCACCATATTGGAGGTGGGCCCGTGGGTACCGAGGCCATCAAGCGCCTACAAGACGGATGCTAACCTCCCCCGAGACAGGGCGATAATAGGGCTAAGGAGAGCGGTATTTGGTGCTCCAGTTATTTAAAAAGAACCGGATGTGGGACAAGCGGCCTCTGAAGGACCGTTACCAGGTGGTGATTATAGGCGGCGGGGTCCACGGTGTATCCACTGCGTATTACCTGACCAAGTTGGGAATTAAGGATATCGCCGTCCTTGATAAAGGCTACTTGGGCGGCGGCGCCAGCGCCCGCACCACGGCCATCATCCGGGCCAATTACATAACAGCCGAAGGCATACCATTCTTCAGCGAAAGTTTAAAGCTCTACGAGGGCCTGGCCACGGAGTTGAATTTCAACCTATTGTTCAACCAGATGGGCAGGCTAGATTTAGGACACACCGACGCTGCTGTGTACGGTTTGCGGATGCGCGCAGGATTCAACCGACTCTTGGGCGTGGACAGCCGCATGGTGGGCCCAAAGGAGGTCAAGGACCTAGTGCCACCCATAGACCTTCGAGAGGGCAGGCCGTTCCCTATCCTTGGGGCCCTTTATCATCCGCCCTGCGGCGTGGTCCGTCACGATGCTGTAGTCTGGGGATTCGCCCGAGGAGCGAACAATGGCGGTGTGGAACTGCACCCATTTACCGAAGTTACCGGAATAGACCGCACCAACGGCCGGGTCAGCGGTGTGGAAACTTCGCGTGGTTTCGTGCAAGCCGACACCGTGCTAAGCGCCACCGCCGGATGGAGTTCAACCATCGCGGCGATGGTGGATCTGGAACTCCCGCTAACCACCCACCCGCTGGAAGTTATGGTAACGGAGCCGCTAAAGCCGTTCTTGCACAAAACTATTTCGTCCGCCAATCTCCACGCCTACGTTTACCAGACCGACCGCGGTGAAGTGGTCATCGGAGGAGGTGTGGACCCCTACCAGTCTTACAGCCAGCACTCGTCGCTGCGTCCCATTGAAGAATTGGCAGCCCACACGCTAGAAATGTTCCCGTGCATGGGTCAGGTGAAAGTCCTGCGCCAATGGTCGGGATTGTGCGACATGTCGCCAGACTACGCTCCAATCATGGGCACCGTACAAGGGTTGGACGGATTTGTGCTCTCCTGCGGCTGGGGTAGTTGGGGGTTCAAGGCTGCGCCGGCAGCGGGAAAAAGTATTGCCCACCTCATCTCCACTGGAGAAACTCCTGACCTGATCAAGCCTTTCGCTCTATCTAGGTTCCATACTGGACGATTGGTCAACGAACGGGCCGCCGCTCCAGCCGCTGCCATTCACTGACACCAAACGTCATCCACATCGAACGGCCAGGCAAAGGAGACGACTGGCAGGAATATCGCTGATTGTTGGTGGAGCTAGGGATTAACCGTCGAAGATTGTAAGACGCAATCAAGGGAATGAAGAATCAACGACTGCGACTCCGAATGAGATTGCTTAATTTCTTTCGCAATGGGATATTGTCTTTCAGCGACCGTCAATCGTAGGCCGATGTCCACCATGTCTACACAGAATCATCACTAGGAGAGGACAAACGTGTTCGCGACAATTCAGGACAAAGTAAGGTCAGAGCTCTGTCGGCTCGATGTCGATGCTTATATTCCCTATACTTATCTACCGGAAGGCCGCCATGTTACAAGGACTGCATGCCATGACCTCTAAAAACCCCAAAGGGACAGTTTCTCTGCGTCAAGTCAGCGGCTCAGCCCGGTCGAGGAAGGTGAGAGTCGACTTGGGCGATGAGTCTTCTTTTACTACGCTCCCTGCCTTGGTGAAAGTGGGTGACGCTTCTTACTTCCTTGTACGCGGGCTGGACGGCTATAAGCTGCTGTCGACGGTTTGTCCGCACCAAGGAGGGGAGATTATGGACGAAGGGGACGATCTGTTCGTCTGCGACGGGCACGGTTGGCAGTACGAAAAATCCGGAGGGTCCTGTCCAGACCGCCCCGATTTCCGGATGAAGGCTTTTTTGGCCACGGTGCAAGAAAATCGGATCGTAGCTTTGGTGCCCGACGAATAAACCGACTCATGCGCCGAGCGGTGCGATGCAAAGTTGACCAAGGCCAACAGGCCCCGTCCTTCCGTGGAAGAACGGGGCCTGTTGATTTGAATCGGTTGCCGACCTAGCTTAGTTCGGCGCCGAGCCTTAACCGACCATATCGTAGCTGCGCAATAGCTTGCCGGGTAATGCGTTGGTACATTCGTTTTCCACGAAAGTTACAGTCCCGTTCACAACTATGTAGCGTATTCCCGTTGGCTTCTGGACCAACCGCTTCTCTCCACCTGGGAAGTCCGTCTCGAACCGCGGTTTGTCGTAGAGCAGCCCCAGCTCGTCCATGTTGTAAACCATGATGTCGGCGTAATCTCCCACACGTAAAGTCCCTCGGTTCTTCATGTCGGAAAACCAGGCTGGAAGGGCGCTCATCTTTTGATGGGCCTGTTCCAGCGTCATGAGTTCCCGATCCCTGATCCAATGGGCCAGGAAATAGACCGGCCACACGCTGTTAACCAAAAACCGGGTGTGGGCGCCGCCGTCTGAAACGGAGATGTGGACGAAAGGGTTGGTGAGGCGATCGGCCCGGACTTCGTCACTTTGTGCCGCAGCCGGATGGGCAAACTCCGTCTCCAGGTCCTCGTCCAAGGCGATATCCAAGAAGGCGTCCAACGGATGTTTGCCTTCGGCTTCGGCGATATCTGCGATGCTCAACCCCTCGTATTTGAGGTTGCGTTCTAAAGCCACCTCGACCACTTGGACCTGCGTCCAATCGGTCCTGGGGTGAGGACGATCGAGCACGTCGCGTTTCATGCCTTCCCTGATGCCATCTTCAGACAACTTGGCAATTCGCTCCTCTTTGGTTCCGACCAATGGTTGCACCCAGTTGGGCATGTAATCGAACAAGTTGTACTCGGATAGCTTGAACTCGGCGACCGTCGGGACCGAACCTAATTGTGCGAGAATGGGCAGCCCCTCTTCCCGCATCTCCTTCAGCCATTCGTAGCCTTCTTCGTCACCCAAGACAACGTGAAGCGGGCGGCCGCTCATTCTGACCATCTCCGCCAGCATGTCGCGTTGTTCCGGTCGGTCATCGGAGATTCCAATGGTCCAGCCGATCTGGCCGACTCCGAACTCGCTCATCACCTGGGCCAAGGCTAAGAACTCCTCCTTGGAGGCCACGTGGCTTGGTAGCCAACTCCCATCTTCGGGCCGGTCCTCCAGGTTCTTATCCGCGGATATGCCAAAAGCTCCGGCCTTCATCGAGTCGTGCAAGATCTGTTTCATCTGATTCAACTCGGCTTCGGTAACGGAGGTCCGTTCCCGTGCTGGAATCATACCCAGCACATATCCCCTGAGCGGTGAGAAGGGGACCAGCGCTCCCACATTGACTCCCAAACCTTGACGGTCAAGGCTATCCATATATTCCGGGAAGGTTTCCCAATCCCAGCGCATGCCTTGGCGCATCGACTCCAAAGGTATCGCCTCGATTCGGTTCATCATGCGCATATTGAGGTCGCGGTCTTCCGGTCTGGTCGGAGCAAAACCAAAGCCGCACTGGCCTACCGTGAGCGAGGTAACTCCAAACCACCCTGAAAGCGAGGCGTAAGGATCCCAATTGAGTTGAGCGTCGTAATGAGTGTGAAGGTCTATTGCACCCGGCGCGACAATGCAGCCGCTGGCGTCCAACTCCTTGGCTCCGGCCGGGTTTATTCTGCCGCTGACCATGGCCACCCTGCCATCTCTGATGCCAACGTCCGCACGGATCCTCGGGAGGCCCGTGCCGTCTACAACAATTCCTCCGCGAATCACCAGATCAAATTCGGGCATAAGGAGGCCTCCTAAAGATGATTTTCCAGGTTACAGATTTGCGTCTTTGGACGTAAAGAGTATATCTAAGCAGATTGTGCCGAGCAACCATCATCATAGTATCTGATAGGTACGAGTTCGGCGTAGTTTGGCTGTTTTTCCGGAATTCTTCGTCACGCCGGGTCAAAGGTTGTGGCCGAACTAACGAAGTTAGCCAAATCCGGTTATTTCTTTCTCCCAGCTATCGGCGAAGTAGTTGCCGGGTGATTACCCCTTGTCTGGTTATGATCCGGGGTTCAAGGCCAGACTTCGCAGAATTTGCGCCCAATTTCATTGGGAACAATATATAACTGAGCCAAGTGTGTTTGTCAATCATAGAGAATATGGCTAATTAACAACGAAATCCATATGTTCGCGCACGACCCGGTCCTTAATCATCCGGTTCAGGTTCAGGTGTAAGCGCGGCATGTTCCTCCGAATGCGCTCGTGGGTCGGCTGCGCCAACCCCATGACGCTTAACCAGAGGTGTCAGGACCATCACCAGGAAGATCAGCAATATCCCGGCCCCGGCGTTTAAGCCGATGGCAATGCTAATGCCGAAAGCGCTGGCGATCGCCCCAATCTCGGTCCCACCGACCAAGTGGCCCATGCCGTTGACTACACCTTGTGCTCCCATGGTCCGACCCCGCATCTCCGGCGCCGACTCCAACAGCAATATGGTGCTTTGCATGGTGCTGAATCCCGCCTGCCCCAGCCCGCCC
>Ga0208881_1000188_pt1 | contig 20460 bp, 16 predicted proteins | sample Knorr_S23_td_AAI_FD_185610 | JGI IMG/M metagenome (GOLD analysis project Ga0208881, IMG submission 185610) | Marine microbial communities from Southern Atlantic Ocean transect - Knorr_S23_td_AAIW_ad_876m_LV_B (SPAdes) (version 2) | ecosystem: Environmental > Aquatic > Marine > Oceanic | place... | reverse complement strand
TATACATCACCCCATTTGATCCGGTTTAATGAAAGAATACGAATAAATGGTTACCCAATTCCTGATAAACAAATTATCACATTCATGAAAAAAGTTGGCTCGGTTGTTCAAGAAATTGAATCCACTTTTTTTGAAACAACTACTGCCATGGCTTTTGACTATTTTAAGGAACAAAAAGTGGATGTGGCTGTGATCGAAACTGGATTAGGTGGTCGATTAGATTCCACCAATGTGATTAAACCTAAAGTTACAGTAATCTCTCATATCTCCATGGATCACATGGATATTTTGGGAAAAGATATTGAAAAAATTGCAAATGAAAAGGCCGGTATCATTAAAAATAATGTACCACTAATTATTGCAGAACAAACACTAAAAGTCAAAAACATTCTGTTAAAAAAAGCAAAAGATAAAAGAGCTTCTGTAACAGAGTTAGGTGCTATTTTAAATATTTCAGCAACAACTTCCGGAACGAGTTTTCAGTACAAAGATGATCAATATTTCACTTCGCTAATTGGGGAGCATCAGGCTTCAAATGCAGCATTGGCGATAGAATGCATTAGCCAGCTCGAGCCAGAACTTCAAAATCAGAGAATTCATTATGGATTAAGAAAGGTGCGCTGGCCTGCGCGGATCCAACAGTTGGATGATCGTCTATATTATGATGTGGCGCATAATGAAGATGGTTTAGCTTTTTTTCTAAAAACAATTAGAAGCATGTACCCAGATGTGCCCATCATTGGATTATTTTGTTTAAAAGGTGATAAAGAATTCAATTCTCTAACAAAGAACTTATCCGGGCAATTCTCAAAATTATTTGTTACGACCGATCAAAACGGGCTATTATTGAGTTCCGAAAAATTATCAGAAAAATTAATATTTTTCGGAATTAAGAATGAACCAGTGGACTCCGTTTCCTCCGGCATTTACAAGCTGGAAGAATTGATTAAAGATGCGGGAGTTGGGATTATATTTGGAAGTCACTATATTGCAGAAGAGGTATTTGCTGAATTTGAAATATCTTTTGACTCAGGTGTTATTTAGTGTAACTTCTCATCTCTCCTATGTTTCCCCGGAGACTTATAATTTCAAATATTCAAAGATTATTTAAATAGGTTTTTATAGTATGGATCTTAATGAATTACAATCCTTGCAGATTCGTGAACTTGCGGAATTAGCTCAAAAGCTTAATATTGAGGGTGGCGTGTCCGGACTCAATAAGCAGGAACTGACCGTTCGTATATTAGAAGCGCAAGCTAAAAAAGATGGTGCATTGTCCGCCCGTGGTGTATTGGAAGTTATGCAGGACGGATATGGTTTTCTACGATCTCCTGATTTCAACTATCTACCAGGTCCGGATGATATATATGTTAGTCCTTCCCAGATAAAAAGATTTGGTTTAAAAACAGGTCACTTAATTTCCGGACAAATCCGACCACCTAAATCAAAAGAACGATATTATGCCTTATTAAAAGTGGAAACCGTGAATGAAGAATCGGTTGAAAAACTAAAGGACATTATTCTTTTTGACAACTTTACACCACTTTATCCGGAAGATAAATTCAATTTGGAAGTTGATGCCAAAGACCTTTCTATGCGGATTATGGACTTAATTGCTCCCGTCGGTAGGGGGCAGCGTGGACTTATTGTTGCACAGCCTAAAACTGGAAAAACCGTTCTACTTCAAAAGCTGGCAAATGCTATTAGCAAAAATCATCCCGAAACAAAACGGATCGTTTTACTCATCGATGAACGGCCGGAGGAAGTAACGGATATGAAACGAAATGTGGATGCTGAAGTAATTGGTTCTACCTTCGATGAGCCGCCGGAACGCCATGTTTCTGTTGCCGATATGGTCTTACAAAAAGCAAAACGTATGGTAGAGTTCGGAAATGATGTTGTAATTTTATTAGATAGTATTACTCGACTTGCACGAGCACACAATGCAGTGATTCCACATAGCGGAAAAATATTGTCTGGCGGTGTAGATTTCAATGCTCTGAAAAAACCGAAACAGTTTTTTGGCGCTGCAAGAAACACAGAGGAAGGCGGGAGTCTAACAATTATTTCAACAGCCCTGATTGACACCGGCAGTCGGGCGGATGAGGTCATTTTTGAGGAATTCAAAGGGACTGGAAATATGGAATTAGTTCTGGATCGTAAATTAAGCGACCGTAGGATGTACCCCGCATTTGATATTATTCGCTCCGGAACACGGAAAGAGGAGCTCCTCTTAGACCGTAAGTCATTGGGTAGAATGTGGATCCTTCGCAAATTGCTAAACGACATGAAGGTATTAGAAGCCATGGAGTTTATGCAGGACCGTATGAAACGGACCAAATCCAATGCCGAATTCTTGGATACCATGAGCCAATAAACTTCCGGGTAAATTATAAGTATTATGAGTGATGCTTTTCCAAATATAAAATCAGTTGTAGTTAGGGTTATCACCGATAAGCCAGTTCGGAAAACACCATATCAGGTGAAAGGCGTCTTTATGCGTCAATATCCTGATGAATCAATTATTCCTATGTTGGATGGATCTTACAGAGATCGTTTTCTTTACCCAAGAGTTCAAGTCAAGATTCTGAATGAACAGATTTATATTATTGGAGTTCATGAAGGAGTCGATCCGGTATTATCTTTAGCTGAAAAATTTGAAATGTTTGATTTTGGAAATATTACTTTTGAAGCTCAAGATTGTGATATTGAGAATGTAGAAGAACAATTTATACCGTCGAGTCGGTTGGTTCGGTATCGATTTATTACACCTTGGGTTGCTTTGAATCAAATGACTGGAGGCAAATATCGCCACCTAACCAACCAGGAAAAACCATCATTTTTAAATCGTCTTCTTGGACAAAATATCATTTTTCTCGCTAATGAGGTTGGAATCAATCTTGAAGATAATATTTTTACAAAGGTCAAAGTTAGTAGCTTATTTCCTCGTCCTGTAGATGAAAATAAATGGGGCGCATTTATGGGAGAATTCAAAACCAATTTTGTTCTGCCAAATTATATTGGTGTAGGCAATGGCATTACCCGTGGATTTGGAACTATTTATGGAATGTTTAATCCAGATTCTTTTACATTTAACGAGAATGAATTGAAACAGGAGGTATCGGAAAAGGCACCTGAACCAATAGCAGAGCAGGACCATGATTTAGAAAGTATTTCAGCATCCGATGTACCAAAACCAAAACGTAGACGTCGATCAGCATCAAAAGGTCAAAAGGCTGCTCAACAATCAACCAATGGGCCTAAAAAACAAGGTAGATCCAGTCGCCCAACCAAAAAACGTCATAAGCATGGCGGTCAACAAAAACGAAGACCTCAAAGAACCGGCAGAGTTTTTTCAGAAGAATTTGACATTGAAGATGATAGTCACAATACCGGCAATCAAATTTCGGAAGACTCACAAGATTCGAAAGATGATACAAAATTCAACACTGAAAAACACCATAAACGACAACATAAATTTTGACCTATAAACTGGCGAACCGCGTCCATAAGGTTCAACCATCCTTTACATTAGAAATGGCAACCCGCGCAGCGGAAATGCGTGCTGAAGGAATTGATGTAATCAATTTTTCGGTAGGAGAACCTGATTTTAATACCCCTTCTCATATCATTGCAGCTGGGAAAAAAGCCATGGATGACGGCTTCACAAAATACACTGCTGGTCCGGGAATGATCGAATTCAGAAATGCTATTTGTGAAAAACTGGAACGCGAAAATGGGATCATCTATGAGCCGGCGGATATTCTTGTCTCCAATGGTGAAAAACAAAGTCTATATAATGTTTGTCAGGCTCTTTTTGATGAAGGTGATGAGGTAATTGTTTTTCGTCCTTATTGGGTCTCTTTTCCAGAATTTGTTCGATTAGCAGATGCTGAACCGGTTTTAGTGGAAACGATTGCTGAAAATAATTTCGAGCCCGACTATAATGATTTAAAAAATAAATTATCACCCAATATTAAAGGTGTTATTTTGAATTCCCCATCTAATCCAACAGGTGGAATTTGGAGAGAAGAAGCCATTCTTCGTTTGCTTCGCATTGCCAAAGAAAATAATTGGGTCGTAATCTCTGATGAATGCTATGAGCGATTGGTTTATGACGGAGAATTTGTGAGTACAGAAAAATTAAATCGTCAACACCAAATAGCCGCCAATGTTGTTACCTGTTTGAGCCTCTCAAAAACATATGCAATGACAGGCTGGCGAATTGGTTATGCAGCAGGACCAAGAAAGATTATTAAAGCCATGTCTAAGATTCAAGGTCAAGCCACATCTTGCGCAAATTCTATTGGTCAAAAGGCAGGTATTGAAGCACTCGCAGGTGATCAATCCTGTGTTGAAGATATGAAAGCGGCATTTAGAGAAAGACGCGATTTTATTGTTAAATTAATGAATGATCTCCCCGGAGTTACTTGTGCGGTTCCCGGTGGTGCCTTTTATGTATTTCCGGACTTCAGTCCCTATTTAGGGAAGGTGGCTAATGGTCAGAAATTGAAAGATACTTTCGATATTTCTGAGTATATTTTGGGCTGTGCAAATGTTGTTACAGTACCAGGTGATGGCTTTGGCGCTCCTGGACATATACGATTTTCTTATGCAACAAGCACAGATATCATTGAAAAAGGTATTGAGCGGGTTCGATCCGTTCTAGAAAAAATTGCTTAATAGGAGTGAACCATGAAAAAAGGAATTCATCCGAATAATTACCGATTGGTGGTCTTTAAAGATTCATCAAGTGATTATGCGTTCCTGACACGGTCCACTGTAAACACAAAAGAAACGATTACATGGGATGACGGGAATGAATATCCGTTATGTAAGATCGAGATTTCGAATAAATCTCATCCGTTTTTTACAGGTAAACAAAACCTGGTGGATACAGCAGGACGTATCGAGAAATTCAACCGTAAATACGGCCGTAAATAACTGCATTTCTAATCAATGGCTCTGCGAACAGTTTTTAATACTGGGGTAGAGCCATTTTTTTATTCAAAATGAAACGAACTTTATTATTACTGACCATGAAACCATCCATCTTAGTTGGTGGACAAGCTGTTATCGAGGGGGTGATGATGCGTGTTCCCGGTGCTTATGCCACTGCGGTTCGAGACCCCGATGGAAAGATTCACATTCAGAAAAATGAGTTTCAGTCTATTACTGAACGATCAAAATTTTGGAAACAACCCATTCTCCGTGGGATGGCATCCTTGTTTGAAGCCATGAAAATGGGGATGGCCACACTTCAGTATTCTGTTGATATTGCTATGCCAGAAGAAGGGGAACAAAGTAAGATCGCAGAATTTTTATCCACTGTTTTTGCTATTGGTCTTGCCGTGACACTTTTTATGGTAGCGCCAATGTGGATCACCACAAAACTCATGAATATTGAGAAAGAAGCACTATGGTTTAATCTTGCTTCTGGAGCTTTTAGAATTACGTTTTTTGTCCTCTATTTATTGGCGATATCATTATTTAAAGATGTGAATCGTCTCTTTAGATATCATGGAGCAGAACATCGAGTAGTTTATAATTTTGAATCAGGCAAAGATGTCAATGTGGAAAATGCTCAATCATTTCCAACACAACATCCAAGATGCGGCACTAGTTTTTTGTTTATTGTACTTTTATCCGCGATACTTGTTTTTGCAATGGTGGATACCATCGTTATTTATTCCCTTGGAACAATCTCTTTGCCAATCCGCCTCTTGTTTCATTTACCCATGATTCCATTTGTTTCTGGTATTGGATATGAATTAATTAAACTCTCATCTAAAAGTGATTCTATCTTTTTTTCAATTTTGAAAAAACCGGGCCTCTTGCTTCAGAATATCACCACAAAACAGCCGGAAGATGATATGGTGGTGGTTTCTATCACTGCACTGAAAGAAGCTTTTGGAGATAAATACAAAGATATGGTTGGAAAAGAATATACAGCAGAGGCCATTGGGTGAAAAAAAAATTAGAAGCCATTATTGCTAAACATACTCATCTGGCACAGCAAATGGCTGACCCAGAAATATATGGAGATCAAGATAAACTAACACCCATTGCCATAGAGCATAGTGCAATGGAAGGCATTGTAAACGTGGGAAAAGTATACATTTCTGTGTTAGATCAAATTGCAGATGATAAAGAAATATTGGATGGCGATGATGATGATTTAAAAGAAATTGTCCAGGAAGAATTGGGTGATTTAGTAGCCCAGCAGGAAAATCTTGAAGCAGAAATAAAAGTACTTCTTTTGCCAAAAGACCCCATGGATAATAAGAATCTTATTTTAGAGATTCGGGCTGGGACTGGTGGGGATGAGGCAGCATTATTTGCTGCAGATCTTTTTCGTATATACACTCGATATGCAGAGAGAAATGGGTGGACTTTCAAAATAATGAATTCATCTGATACAGGTATTGGCGGTATGAAAGAAGCTATTGTTTCCATGCAGGGCAAAGGTGCCTTTGGAATGCTGAAATATGAAAGCGGCGTCCACCGGGTTCAGCGTGTACCCAAAACGGAAACGAGCGGAAGAGTGCATACATCGGCTGCCACGGTTGCTGTGATGCCGGAAGCAGAAGATGTTGATATTGAAATTTTGGATGCTGATTTAAAAATTGACACCTATCGTGCCAGTGGTGCTGGTGGGCAGCATGTAAATAAAACAGAATCTGCCATCCGCATAACCCATATTCCTACAGGGTTGGTAGTAACCTGCCAAGATGAATCTTCCCAACATAAAAATAGAGCTGCAGCATTAAAAGTATTGAAATCCCGAATGCTTGCAGCAGAACAGGAAAAAGTAGCAGCCGAGCGCGCAGCAGAACGTCGAAGTTTGGTATCAACGGGGGATCGTTCTGCCAAGATACGCACATATAATTTTTCACAAGGCCGCGTAACAGACCATCGTATTAATTTTACAACTTATCGATTGAACGAAATATTAGACGGTGACATTACGGAGATTATTGAGCAATTAAAGATCGCTGAACAGCAGGAACACCTTGCGGCCGAAACGGAATAATGCCTGTTCCATTCCCATCTAATCTTTCGATAATCCTCTCCCAAAAATAATTTAATGCCAAAAATTTGGCGCATTATTGATCTTATCAACTGGGCGGAATCCTATTTTAAAGAGAAGGGGTTTGAAAATCCTAGGGCTGAGATTGAATGGCTTCTTCGTGCATTACTAAATTGTAACCGAATGGATGTTTACCTAAGGTTTGAAGAGCCTCTATCACAAACTCAACTCGCAACACTCCGGAACTGGGTGAAAAGGCGCGTGGAAAAAGAGCCTCTCCAATATATTACCGATTCATGTGATTTTTATGGCCGGGAATTTTTGGTAAATAAACATGTGCTTATTCCTCGGCCGGAAACAGAACGGCTAATTGATACAGCTATAGGTAAACTGAAAAGCATCAAATCGCAGAATATTTTGGATGTCGGAACCGGTTCCGGATGTATTGCCACAACATTGGGACTGGAACTCCCCGAATCAACTGTTTTAGGGTTAGATATTTCACCCGCCGCAATTGGTATTGCTAATAAGAATAAAGAAAAATTGTCTGTGGGGAACGTATCCTTTCAAGAATTGGATTTTTTAACTACCATTCCAGATGGCCCATTTGATTTATTGGTGTCCAATCCTCCCTATATCCCACAAGGTGAGATGGATGGGCTCATGAAGGATGTCCGGGATTTTGAACCAACAATCGCGCTTACCGATGAAAAAGATGGACTCACATTTTATCAGCGATTCGCTGAAATTGGTAAAGATTTGGTGAGGACTGGTGGATGGATGATTATGGAAGTGGGTCTGGGAGACCACCCACAAAAAGCAAAATCTATTTTTGAAAGCAACGGTTATGCTGAACCCAAACTCATCAAGGATTATAATGGCGATGATAGGGTTTTGGTTGTGGAAATTTAAAGGACCATTCCTTGAACCTGTCAAACGGTCGGTTCATTTTATAATAAATTATAAATCAATATATCCTTGGTAAATTAATTGAACTCTTCGACAAACTCAGAGATCGATTAATTCAAAAAAATGAACACATTTTTCTACCACATTAAACTTCTTCGGCCATTAAATGTTTTCACTAGCGGGCTTGCTATGGTAATTGGTTCTGGCATTTTAGGCACACTCAATGATACAGGTACGCTCCTTTTGGTTATGGCAGTGGTCATGTGTTTTGCTGGTGCTGCAAATGCCTTGAATGACGTGGTGGATTATGAAATTGATAAAATCAATCGTCCCATGCGCCCACTTCCGTCTGGATTTGTCAAAAAACGAACAGCTCTCTTTATATCTATTCTACTATTTTCTATGGGCACATTGGCCTGTCTGGAACTTTCGGAAGCGGCTAAAGTCATAGGAATTGTGATTGCTATGCCATTTATGGTTCTGTATTCTAAATATTTAAAAGGTATGCCCTTGATTGGCAACATGATCGTTGCTTTTATTTTAGGTTTATCGTTCCTGTTTTGTGGTGCAGCATTTAATAATATGTCGCCCATGTGGATTCCAATGATTCTAGCCTTTGGTCTCACATTAGTGAGGGAATTGGTGAAAGATATTGCAGACATGGAGGGAGACCAATCTGTGGGTCTTAAAACATTTCCAATTACCGCAGGAATCGAAAAATCGATTCAACTTTCTATCTTTTTGTCAGCCTGTATTGGCATGGGTGCTTTTATCCCATACTTATATGGAACCTATGGCATTTGGTATGGCATTTTGTTGATTCTTGGCGTTGAGATTCCATTGGGTGTGGTTGTAGTTTCGCTATTGAATAATCCGGGAATTTCGTCCGCAACACACGGTGCCCGGATCTTAAAATTTAGTACCCTTATAGGGCTGATTGCCATATACGCAGGAACATTTTAATGACATCTGAATTCGTCCATTTACATAACCATTCGGACTATAGTCTGCTAGATGGCGCACAGCGCATCGACCAACTGGTTAATACCATTGATGATTTAAAAATGGACTCAGTTGCCCTGACGGAACACGGGAATATGTTCAGTGTGGTGCCCTATTACAAAGATGCGAAGAAAGCAGGCATCAAACCGATCATTGGGTGTGAGATCTATGTAGCAACTGGATCTCGTTTTGAGAAAAAAACGACTGCAGAAGGTGGCTGGGGAAACAATCATCTGATCCTTCTTGCCCAAAATTATACCGGTTATAAAAATCTTATGAAGCTGGTGACCGCCGGTTATTTGGAAGGGTTTTATTACCGGCCACGAGTCGATGTAGATCTCCTTCGGCAATACAGCGAAGGGCTTATTTGTATGTCCGCTTGCCTAAAAGGTGAAATCCCAGAAAAAATGCTTCGTGGTAATTATGAAGGCGCCAAAGAAGCTGCTTTACGATTTGCTGAAATTTTTCCTGATCGATTTTATCTTGAGATCCAAAACCACGGTATTCCCGAAGAGGAAGCAAATATAAAGAATATGAAAAAACTGGCGGCGGATTTGGATTTACCTTTGGTTTGCACCAATGATGCACACTACGCAAAACAGTCTCATTGGGAGGCACATGATATTCATATTTGTCTTGGTACAGGGAAAGAGCGAAGTGACCCAAATCGCTTGCGATATGCCACACCGGAATTCTATTTCAAGACCCAAGATGAGATGCATATTTTATTTAAGGAATTCCCAAAAGCGATTGAGAATACGCGGAGGATCGCAGACAGTATTGATGTGGAATTACGTATGGGTGAATACCATTTGCCCAATTTCCCAATCCCGGAAGACTCACCTACCCAAGATTCGGATGAATATTTAAAAATGTTAACCCAGGCAGGGGCAGAATTACTTTATGGAGAAATAACCCCAGATATCCAGAAACGAATTGATCATGAACTCTTGGTCATTCGAAATATGGGTTTCGCTGGATACTTTTTAATTACGGCAGATTTTGTCAAATATTCTAAAGATATGAAGATTCCTGTGGGGCCAGGTAGGGGATCTGCTGCTGGAAGTATAGTTTCCTTTGCACTTGGTATTACAAGTATCGATCCATTGAAATATAATCTCCTTTTTGAAAGATTTCTAAACCCTGAACGAATCAGCTTACCTGACATTGATATTGATTTTTGTATTGAAAGGCGCGGAGAAGTGATTGATTATATCAAAGATCAATATGGTGATAATTCCGTGACCCAGATTATTACATTTGGAAAAATGAAAGCAAAACAGGTAGTGCGAGATGTAGGTCGCGTCATGGGTTATTCTTTTGGCGAAGTGGATAAAATTGCCAAAGCCATTCCCAATGAATTAAATATTACTTTAGATGCTGCACTTGAAAAAAGCCACGATCTTCAGGATTTTTCGGAAGGAGATTATAAAGAATTAATGTCCCATGCCAAGGTATTGGAAGGGATGCACCGCCACGCATCTATCCATGCTGCAGGTGTGGTAATCGCGCCTGGGGATCTTACTGATTATGTTCCACTTTATCGATCATCTTCTGGAGATGTTACAAGTCAATATGATATGAAAGGCCTTGAAGCATTGGGCCTATTAAAAATGGATTTTCTGGGTCTCCGAAATCTGACCGTGATCGATAAAGCTGTTAAATTGATCGAAAAAAAAGGTGAAAAAATTGATATAGAAAAATTGCCATTGGATGATGCTAAGGTCTATGAAATTTTTGCCAAAGGTTTTACAATTGGAGTTTTTCAATTTGAGTCATCAGGCATGCGGGAGTTTTTGAAAAAATTAAAACCAACTGTGATTGAAGACCTTATTGCTATGAATGCCTTATATCGCCCGGGTCCTATGAAAAACATAGATGATTTCATTTCTCGGAAGCACGGACAGCAAAATATCGTTTATCCCCATCCACTCATGGAACCCATACTGAAAGAAACATACGGGATCATTGTGTACCAGGAGCAAGTGATGCAGATCGCTCATGAAATTGCCGGATTTACACTTGCCGAAGCGGACATTATGCGGAGAGCTATGGGAAAAAAGATCAAATCGCTCATGGATGAATTATCAATCAAATTTGTTGAGGGAGCAGAAAGTAAAAAGATCTCAAAGAAAAAAGCAGAAGATATTTTTGCTTTGATTGAGAAATTCGCACAATACGGATTCAATAAAAGTCATTCTACGGCTTATGCCTATGTGGCTTATCAAACAGCTTGGTTGAAAACACATTACCCTGCAGAGTTTATGAGTGCTAACCTCACCAGCGAGATGGGCACTATCGATCGGGTTGTAATATTGATCAATGAATGCAAAAAGCAGGGAATTGAAGTGACTCCACCTGACATTAATGTTTCTTTCGAAGATTTTCGTCCCGTGAATGAATCCACCATTTCTTATGGGTTAAATGCCATTAAGAATGTGGGTGCAAAAGCATTGGAAACTATCATTGAAGAAAGAGGTGAGAATGGAAAATATGAATCCATTTTTGATCTTTGCGCTCGAGTAGATCAGCAGAAAGTAAATAAACGTGTTCTGGAAAGTTTAATCATGTCCGGAACAATGGATTCAGTAGAAGGCAATCGCGCACAAAAATTTTCCGCCGTAGATGCAGCAATAAGATACGGCCAGCAAATGCAAAGCGAAAAAGACCGAAACCAGGTGGATTTGTTTGGCGGCGGAGGTCAGGATGATGAATTGATCAAAACACCAGATCTCCAGAAAATGGCAGATTGGAAAGAAAAGGAATCATTAGAAAAAGAGAAAGAAGTATTAGGACTTTACGTGACTGGACATCCGCTTTTAGAACACGCTGAAGACCTAGAAGAATTCACATCCATTACTTTTGGAGAAGAGCAAGAATTCTCCAAGAAAGATACGATTGTTATAGGTGGTATGGTTACTCGGATTGTTAAACGATTCGACCGTCGGAATCGTGAAATGGCTTTTTTCGATCTGGATTGTTTAGGCGGCCATGCAGAAGTGATCGCTTTCAGTGATTGTTTCAAATCCTATGGTAATTTGATTGAAGAAGGAAATGTGGTGTTTGTGAAAGGCAAACCATCGGAAAATACCGATTTCTCTGATATAAAGATTATGGGGGACGAGATCATTACAGTGGACAGGGTTCGGGATAGACTATCGCAACGGCTCAACATCAAATTTCCACAAGGTGAAACAACGCCAGAAGACGTTGATGAACTTATGACCATTGCCAGGCAGTATCCCGGTGAGTGTCGATTGGTTTTCCATTTACCCAATAATGGGTCGCCCCGCCCCATGAAAGTCATGGCGCATAATATTAAGATATCCACCGATAAGGAATTTGTCCGGTCACTTAGGGCAAAGTATGGGAAGGATAATGTTTGGGTGGAATAAGGCACTTCATCCTGAATTTATTGAACGAGATAAATTCACACCATTTTTCACTGGTTCTTCTCTGGGTTCAGGGTATTAAAAACAAATGATCGTCGTTATTCAAAGATGCTCCCGAGGACAGGTTACCATTTCTGATAAGGTAGTAGGCGAAATTTCACACGGACTGGTAATTTTTCTCGGTGTGCAGAAAAATGACACTGAAAATGATGCAGAATTTCTTGTGAATAAAATTTGCGGACTTCGCATCTTCAATGATGAAAATGATAAAATGAATTTATCTATTAAAGATGTGAATGGCTCCGCATTGGTCATTAGCCAGTTCACTTTATGCGGCGATACAAAAAAAGGTCGTCGACCCAGTTTCATAAAAGCAGCAACACCGAATGATGGGAATCGACTTTACGAATATTTTATATTAGAAATGAAAAAAGGCGGTGTTCCCATTGAATCCGGAGAATTTGGCGCCATGATGGATGTGGAGCTAGTCAACGATGGCCCGGTTACATTTGTTCTGAACAGTAAAGATTAGATCTTTTCCAGTGCCTGTCCTAAATCAGCAATCAAATCTTCTGCATCTTCGATCCCAATAGATAAGCGGATTAATTCATCTTTGATTCCCGCTGCTATTCGCTCTTCTGGTTTCATGCCGGAATGAGATGTTTGCACCGGTCGCGTTACCAGGGATTCCACCCCGCCCAGGCTTGCAGTATTGATAAAAAGATCCAAATGTGAGATAAAGAGATTTGCATCTTCTACACTACCATCGACCTCAAAACTGACCATCCCGCTGGTGCCATCCAATAATTCATTTGCCAGATCATGACTGGAACTGCTTTCCAGTCCTGGATGATTCACATTTGGAACCTTGGGATGTTGCTCAAGAAATTTAGCAACTTCCTTTGAATTAAAATTTTGACGCTCCATGCGTAAGCCCAGTGTCTTCATCCCCCGGTGCAATAAAAAACAAGTATTTGGATCCAACGTTCCACCCAAGTGATTCAGTTTATGTCGTACTTGTGTTACTAATTCATTTGATCCAATAACAGCCCCCGCTACAATATCTGTGTGACCATTCAAGTATTTTGTGGCACTATGAAGAGAAAGATCAAACCCATTTTCTATGGGTCTGTAATTAACAGGTGATGCGAATGTATTATCAATCATGGAGATCAAATTATTGTTTTTAGCGAATTGAACTACAGCATCTAAATCCAATACATCCAATAGGGGATTAGTAATAGTTTCCACATAGATGAGTTTTGTTTCGGGTCTCAGTTTTTCTGTCCAGCCACTTGGATCACAGCCGTCAATAGAATCACACTCAATACCTAAATCGGGAAAATCTTTATTTATGAGAATATGGGTTCCACCATACAGAGATTCATGCGCTAAAAAATGATCACCGGATTTCAAGAAGGCCAAAAGAGAAACAGAAATTGCGGCCATCCCGCTAGATGTGACCAAAGCATCCTCAGCGCCCTCTAATGCAGCCAGTTTTTCGTGGAGAGCTATGTGGTTTGGTGTGTTATTCAGACGAATATATTGCAATTCATGGTAATCGGTCTGTCCGTCAAATTCAAAGGTGGATGATTGGAAAATGGGCATGCTCACAGCACCGCCATATTTTATTTTGGGTTCCCCGGCATGAATAAGTTTTGTATTTAATTGATGTTTATTTGGCATAAGGCATCCTATGAAATGATTAATAATTTCTAAATTTACTGAATGGATATGGAATCAGGTATTTGTTCCCTTTTATGAAGGAATTTTATAAACCATTAAAGAAACTTCTTTCTTCCCGCCATCGGTTTCTTGGGTTCCCACCTGCTCGAACCCATATTTTTTATGGAAAAGCAATGATTCATCATTTTTTGGTTTCAAATTTACTTCGCAAGTTATTATAGGCGTGTATCGTTGGCAGAATATTGTCAAATCATCATAAAAAATGCGCCCAAGTCCCTTGTTTTGGAAAGACGGGTCAATAACAATTCTGTCCACATACATGAATTGACTATATTGTTTTTCGAACCATTTGTAATTAGGGCTTTGATAATCCTTGCCCGGTGTCAGTGCTATTAAAAATCCAATGATATTACTATTTATTTTGATCACGCGGAAATAATCCACGATTTCAAGAAAATGAATCATATCATCAAGTGTAATACTGCTAACGGCTGGGAGAGCGTCCTGGTTTAGATCAACAACCCGGGGAAGGTCCTTATTCTCGGTTGCTAAAATATGATATTCCATTATCGAAGATAGGGTGCAGCAATCAAGGTTTCTTAAAAGATCATTCCAGTACCACCCCTTCTTGGATCCCCGACTGCATCAGTAGGTGTAACAGCATTGACTCCGCCAAAAAATAAGTTCCGGTCTTCCCAGGGATGGAGTTGAATATCATCTGGTAACGCTTCCATTTGTTTTCCTGGTTCTACGTGAAGTATCTTTCCTTCCAAATGGATCCTGGCTGCGTGTACGGCTGATTCCAGGTCCATCTTTTTAGAGAAAAAATTCATGATAACTTGCAAGATGGCAGAACGAAGTCGATTGCTGCCACCGCTTCCTAACACAAGTTCCACGCCATTCTGTCCCGTGACAATGGTTGGTGCCATCATGGTTGGCAGGCGCTGTTGCCTGGGCCAAAGATGGAAGCCCATAGGATTCAAATCTTCTTCACCAAGCATATTGTTCAGCATGATCCCCAGTTCCTGTATCATGTATCCGCACCCCTCGCCATTGGTGGTTGTAACACTAGCCGCATTTCCCTGTTTATCTAGGATGCTCACATGAGTTGTTGCTCCTCGGGAAGGTGGATCATTTTCATTTTGGATGTGTGTGGAATCAGTATTCAATAAATCCAAATAATGATTCAAGGTCTCTGGTTCCAGTACTTGTGGAATTTGTTGCTCATTTTGTATATCATGACAGGTCTCTCTCCTGGCAGCGGATGTGATCTCCATGACTTTCAAAAGTTTTATAAGATCGGGCTTTTCATCTGATTTTGATTGTTCAATGAGTTGCAATGCAAAGGTAATTAACGTACCCCCAATTGATGGGGCTGGATTGGTATAAATTGTTTTACCACCGAACTTACTTTTCAAGGGCTGTCTTTCAATCACCCTGTATTGGGCGAGGCATTCACGGGTCATTAAACCTTTCTGCCCGATTGTTTTTAAAATAAGTCCGGCGCCCTCTCCTTCATAAAAATACCTGGCGCCCTCAGCAGCTAACATTTCCAGAAGATCAGCAAAAGCAGGATTTTGGAAGCGATCGCCCTGGTTTAACAGGTGCCCCTTTGGTTTAAATAGGTCACATCCAGCTTTGGAATGGGTCAGGATCGGTTCCAGGATCTTGACCAGGTAGGCTTGAGCCTCATTGAGAATCACACCTGATCTGGCAGCTTCCATCGCCGGCTCCAGAACTGCTTTTAATGGAAGTTGTCCCAATCTATTGTGTACTGTCAAGAGTCCGGCTGTATTCCCAGGGATGGCAACAGAACCTTGTCCGATATGAAACTCTTGCTTGCTGGGGCCAAAATCCACCAGGATACTGAAAAAATCCAATTCTTTCCCAGGCTGGGATGGCGGAGTATCTACAAAAAAGTCGTATAGGATTGGATCGGAATTTACTGGACCTGCCAGGAAAGCACCACCGCCGCCGGGCCCCGTAAGATTAAATTCGGAAACCATGGATGTAAACACTGCTCCAACGGCAGCATCGAAAGCATTACCCCCATTTTTCAGGATCTCAAATGCGGTTTGGACTGTCGTTTTCTCCCCGCCAGCTATTGCGCCGTATTTCATCATCATCCATAAAGATACGGGGAAGCTTGGGGCGAATCAAGTGTAGAAACTGCAAGTAGCGTAAAAGGGGAATAATGACTTCAGCATCGGTTTTTCGTATGAATATTCAAAATGCCGTTTCAGATAAAAATTGATGGATGGCAACCCAATATTCAGAGGTATGACTGATCGTATTATGTCCGGCACCCTTGATAATCACATGATCCCTTTTCCCACCCCATTGTTCAACCAGGGCAAGAGATCTTTCATTGGGAATGATCTGATCCTGTTCCCCAATGATTGCCAACATGGGACAGGTTATTTCGTTGGCGATACGATCAGAATAAAATGGATGTCTGAGCAGGTGTTTGATGGGGAAAATGGGATAATGCTTTTTGGCAACATTGACCATGTTATCAAAGGGTGTGACCAATAAAACAGCTTTAACCTTTCGTTGACCGGCCACATGAATTGCAACAGCAGATCCGAGACTTCGCCCCTTGAGAATGATCTTTTCCGGGGGAATATGATACTTTTTTGAAATGTGGTCGAAAATAAATAAAGCATCTGAAAAAAGGGCATCCTGACCAGGGCGGCCTTCACTTTTCCCGTAGCCGCGGTAATTCATGAACAATAAGGAGTGATCACCAAACTTATCCAGGTCATATAAATTCATAGAGACTTCTTCCGCATTCCCGCCGTAATAAATGATCAATGGATTTTCCGGATTTGTCTCATTTTGAATAAACCAGCCATGGAGTGAAATCCCATCATGATCTAGGGTAATCTCATTCGATTTAAATTGTTTCAGAAAAGAGTGTTGATTCCCTGAGATTTCCTGCGGAAAAAATATAAAATACGATTGGGTAAAAAATAAAATTGCTGTAATAGTCAGGTAAAAGGCAGTCAGTAAAATAAGAAGGGAAACCAAGGGTGACTTCATTGATTTAATTTTTCAAAATTATTAAATGTGCCCATCCGATTAATGGTTGCGCCGCAATTTTGTATTTCCATGAATGGGAAAAATTCACCGGATGTTTTTCTTTTTCATAAAATGGATCCAGAGAATCTATTTCAATAAGATCAATTTCTGCACATCCCGTTTTTTGCCAGCAATCAATTCCACAAAATACAAACCGCTAGAATATTGTGATGCATTCCATTGGATCCCATGTTGTCCTGATTCAATTTGTCCATCCACCAACTTTTCTACCAAACGTCCGGTTATGTCAAATACATGTAGAAACACAGCATGCCGTGTTTCTACCAAATCAAACCGGATCGTGGTGGTTGGATTAAACGGGTTGGGGTAGGGTGGATGAAGTGCGAATTGGGTTGGGAGCATTTCATCATCAACTTTGACAGTTTCTAATCCATTCAAAATGTCAAACGAAAAACTGTCTATGGGTGTAGCATAATAGTCCGTCGGCGTTAAAACTGTAAACGTATCCAATATTACTTCCATAAATGACTGAGCATACCCGTAATAGTTTGTACTGATGGCAATATCATGCCCCACATCATTTGAATCTTCTATAGCATTTTCATAAATATTACATCGATTCGTAGATGAAAATATAATATTGCCTTCACTATGAATACCACCCCCTTGAGATTCTGCTGTATTTTCCTTTATGGTGCACCCTGATAAGTTGAAAAAACTACCGGAAATTCCGCCGCCCCACATCCTACTATAATTGTTTTGAATCAGAACATTGGTCAATTCCACGTGAAAAGGAGATGAATCGTACATGGCTGCTCTTGCAGCAATCCCGCCGCCTACATGGGGACCAAAATTATCCATAATTTTCCCGTTAATGAATGTTGCGTTGGGCGTGCCCTCGCAGGATACCCCGCCGCCTCGCTGAAAATTACCATAGCCGCTATTCCCGGAAATGGTAAAATTGGTAAAGGCAGGAGAGGAATGAAGAATCCAAACTCCGCCGCCATACTTACCTGCATAATTGTCCATGATTTCCACATTAGTGAAGACAGGATCAGAATCCACAATGGATACTCCGCCGCCCTTCCCTCGATAGTTGTTTCCTAGCCCGGGTTGTCGCCATCCTATTGCCATATTACCATGAATTTTTACATTTAAGACGATCATGTCTGAACTATCAAGCAATGCGATGCCACCACCATCACCATAAGCATAATTCTCTTTAATAGTACAATCAGTAAGCATCGGACTGGCGTTTACACAATAAACCCCGGCTCCAGGCTTTTCCGTAGCATTTTCTAAATCACTGACACCATTTTGAATTGTAAAACCGGTGATCAGTGTTGTTGAATCAATGTTGATATCTAAACTATCATAAATTGTGATGACCCTCGATGTTGAATCCCCATCTATAATGCATGTTTCTTCGCCGCTTCCAATCAATTGAATGCCATTTGTTGCCGGCCATATGATATTCTCTAAATACATTCCGTTCGAAACAGAAACTGTGTCACCTTCGCTGGCTGAATCCAGCCCATTTTGGATCGTGGCAAAGGGATTTTCTGCAGATCCATCACCTGTAGAATCTGAACCTGTTGCAGAAACATACCAAACCGGGCCTTCATAACCTGTCCCTTCTATGAGGGTTGGCCGGTAGGTTGCCAGCGCCCATTCGATCCGATCCACCTGTCCATCAGTGAAATGATCCAGGCAATCATCGTCCATGTAATCCATAAAGTTCCCAATATCATCATAGCTTCCACATGAGTAATTGCTTGAAGGACAGCCAAAGTTTGGCTCGTTTTGATAGGGCGTATCGTCTACTTCGTCACCGGGATTTGAACATCCATTTTCAAAAGTGTGATGTAGTCCAAAATAGTGCCCCACTTCATGGACGCCCGTAATACCTTCGGAAAAAGTACCATCGCTCCCGGGAAAAGTATAATTTGCGCAGAAGAGTCCATGGCGGGAATCATATTCATCAAAGCTCCAAGGATACACACCTAATCCGGATGTAAGTGTTGCACCTGTCCAGAAAAAATTGACCGAGGTTGGAACATCAACAGTCATTACTTGTGCCATGGCTAAGTATTGATCATCATTACTCCATTGCCCAGTTTCAAACTTGTGACTGTCTGTGGCATAGTACCACCCGGCGTTCACTGCACTGTCGATGCTTCCAACTGTAAAAGAATAACCAAGATCGTTATAATGGTCATTCAGGACCTCTGTCTGTTCGTAGATAATCTCGTCAGAGACAAGCCCATCCACATAATTCCCTTCCGGTGCGGTGAAATCAAGAAATGTGTATGTGCCCCATTGGCCTTGATTAACGGATGCCAAGACAGTGCCATCGCTAGTAGTGACGGTTGCGGAAATACCGCCGGAACCAAATTCATCATAAAGAAAAAGTGCAAAATTCCCCGGTGGCAATACACCACCCAAAGAATAAGAATGCCCTGGATAATCAAATCCAAACCCCGGATAGAGTAAAAAGGTATTATTGTCGTAATCACGGATGTCCCAAGAGCAATGTTCGTAAGGTTGATTATCCACGGTAACATTGATGAAAATGCTATCTCCAGCAACGTATATAACATGATAATTAATAGGTATATCTACATCCCTGTCCGTCCGTGAGAGATCGCTGGGTTGGAAAGGCTGTGGCGATTGTGTGTTGAACGGAGATGATTCTGTCCCGCATTCAATTTTTTGAACAGATGCATTGACTGGGGCAGAATAGGGAGTTTCCCCTGATGATGGTTTATATCCAAACGCGGTGGATACAATGAGAGAAAATATGATATAACGATTAGTCATGAGCTTGTTTCCTTTTGGTTTAATACCAATTGTTTCCCCCGGACTCATAAATTTACACCGAATAAATATGAATCAAAATGTGCACTACTACAGGTAGAATCTTGGTTATGAAGTGACAGGCAAGGTGATTAATTTTCGTGTCTATGGATCGTAAAATTAGGATTATTATGGCTAAGCCTGGGCTGGATGGTCATGACCGTGGTATAAAGGTATTAGCAGCAGCCTATCGTGATGCCGGCATGGAAGTGATCTACCTCGGTTTACGTCAAACACCGGACATGATCGTTTCTGCAGCACAACAGGAAGATGCAGATGCAATTGCCCTCTCCAGCTTGAATAATGCACATAATACAATTTTTCGTAATGTGCTTGATCTGATGAAAGAAAAAGGGTTAGACGATGTGCTTTTAGTTGGAGGTGGGATTATCCCAAAGAAAGATATGGTAGAATTAGAAAGAGAAGGTGTAGGAAAACTGTTTGGACCCGGTACCCCAGTCCAGGACACTATCGATTATATAACAGACTGGGTTAACACCAACCGGTGGCAAAATGAATCTTAAAAACCAAATTGAACTGGAA
>Ga0208881_1000185_pt1 | contig 20623 bp, 11 predicted proteins | sample Knorr_S23_td_AAI_FD_185610 | JGI IMG/M metagenome (GOLD analysis project Ga0208881, IMG submission 185610) | Marine microbial communities from Southern Atlantic Ocean transect - Knorr_S23_td_AAIW_ad_876m_LV_B (SPAdes) (version 2) | ecosystem: Environmental > Aquatic > Marine > Oceanic | place... | reverse complement strand
TCCATTCGCTAGAACCTCACGGCCAGCACGCAATGCCGCCTGCACCTGGGTTGGCGTAACCGAGCCGCTAGCCTCTCGAATAGCATCAAGGACTTCGTTTTGTCGCTGGTTGGCCGCACGGTCTAGCTCTCCTTGTTCCTGGAGATTAACTACCGTCGTCGAGAGTCCGGGTTCTGCCCCGTGTTCCAACAGGTGTGCTGCGGTAGCAGCCCTGTTGAGCGCTGACGCGAAGATCAAGGGCGTTTGACCCGAAGATCCCTCCAAGGCATTCACATCCGCACCATGTTCTATTAGTGCCTCAAGCACATCGGTCTGACCAGAAGCTGCAGCCAGATGGATTGGTGTCGTACCAGCTGGGAAGGTCTTGGCCTGAACGTTGGCGCCTTCTTCTAGCAGACGACGTGTGACGGGTTCATTTCCTGCCTTGCTCGCCAGATGCAGAGGAGTGTAGTGACCGATACGTGTAACTGCATCCACTCGGCCGCCAGCATAAAGAAGTACCTCAACCATCTCTAGCTGGGCACGCTCAGCAGCCCAATGTAGGGCCGTCATTCCATCGCCCTGTGCTTCATTCACATCGGCTCCCTGCCTCAGGAGACCCCGGACAACTTCTAGATCACCAATCATCGCAGCGTCAGCTACCGGCGCCTCAGGAGGTGTGGCCGCACTAAGCGCCATGACCACACCCAGCACCCCAAGAACTCTTAAGGGTAGACCCTGGTTCATTCTCTTCCTCCAGCTTCGTTCAGCATTTGTGTTTAGTCTCTCATGTGCTCTATGAGCTAGAAAGATGTCGCAGATACAGGTGGTGTGGCGAGGGAGAAAACCCCGTCACTGTCTCCGAAACTCTCCATCTCATCATGCCCAAGCATGTGGAGCAGCGTGAGCATCACGTTAGCCATTGGCGTGTCGTCCGCCGCCTGCAGATGGACGTTACCCGCTAACTGCCCGTTAGCATGACCCAGCAAGATCAATGGACAACGGCGATGGTTATGGATATTGGCGTCTGCCATCGGAGACCCCCATATGATCATTGACTTCTCGAGCAGATTGCTGTCACCAACGACTGAGTTCTGCATCTTCTCGAGGAGGTATGCCAGCGTTGCCATACGGTATTGGTTGATCTTATTGAATTCGAGGATCGCCTCCTCACGCCCGCCGTGATGCGAGGCCGGGTGGAAGGGTCTCGCTGAATCACTGTCTGGGAACACGCGGTTCTGTGCGTCACGTCCGATCTTGAAGGACATCACTCTTGTCATCTCTGTTTCAAGCGCTAGCACCTGGAGATCAAACATCATTTCCATATGCTCTCTGAACGTGTCAGGCACCCCTGCCGGTGCTTCGGGCAAGGCCCGCTCATCTCCACTGGAGTTTCTGATTTCTACCATCTCGATCCGTCTCTCAATCTCTCGGACATTATCGAGGTACTTGTCCATACGTTGCCGGTCGACAGCACCAAGGTCACGACGTAAAGACGCGACCTCGTCCGCGATCCAGTCTAGAATGCTCGCCCGGTCAGCTCGCCGCTCAGCGCGTTCTTTAGGACTGGCTCCTGCACCGAAGAGCATATCGAAAGCCACCCTCGGATCCCGAATCATCGGCATGGGTTCACTGGGCGAGGACCAGCTGATCGTATCAGTGTAGGCACAGGAATAGTTGTAGGTGCAGCCACCGGATTGATCGAGATTTTCAATACAGAACTGCATTGAGGGGAGCGGTGTATCCTGACCAAAGCGCTTCGCATAAATCTGATCCAGCGACGGGGTTCCTACCCAGAGATCTGAACCCTGTGTCTGTTTCGGATGAGACTGCGTGAGGAACACCGCGCTCGAACGGAAGTGGTCACCTCCAACCTCTGGCGCGGACAGCGGCTCAGCCATCCTGACATCGGTGTTGCTGATCAGTGTCAGGTAGTCCCGCCAAGGTTCAAGAGATTTTGCAGGGTGATCAGCGATCAACTCAAAGTCACGACCTACGGTTGCAGGAGCATACAGGAGTTGGGTCGCACCCCAGTCATTATTCCCCGCTAGGCCGTGCACCTCCTCAATACAAATCAAGGGCATCTTATCAGCCGCGAGGAACGCACGCCCAGAATTGGCCAGCCTCCCGGCTGGGACCATCGCATCAAGGAACGGCAGGGCAACACTGGCACCCATACCACGTAGGAAAGTCCGTCGCTCGATGTGTTTACCTGTAATGAAATGCATCTTTTGGTCTCCTGACCTATGTCTTACTGCATTGTTCTCTTAGTTGGAAGAATGAACCTGCTCCCCCCCTTCAGCTGTGCTAACTAGCGCTGCTCGCTTCATCTGGAATGCATCACTCTGGATGATGCCCAGAATGAAGGACGACATCCTATAATCGCTTTTCTCCGCATTTCTGGAGATTTCTCGCACCACGGGTTGATCGTAATACTCAACACGTCGTCCGAGTGCGTAAGCCATCAGGTTCTCCGTGAAGTTCCTGACCAGTGGAATCGGCCTTCCTAGTAATGCGTCGACAAGCTCCGCAGGCGTAGATACCGGCGTACCATCATAGAAATCCCCGCGGGTATCTATCGGATTCCCATTCTCCCGCAGTCGCCAACGACCTGTTACATCGTAGTTGTCGAGCGCGAGACCAATGGGATCCATGAGACTGTGACAAGAGCTACAAGCTGGATTCTCTCTGTGAAGCTCCATTCTCTCACGCGTCGTAAGAAATTTTCCATCGGAGACAGTTCCAGTCTCATCCAAGTCAGGCACCCCAGGTGGTGGGGGTGGAGGTGGCGTGCCTAGTAGGACTTCCATCACCCACTTACCACGGAGCACCGGAGAAGTACGATTCGCCATCGAGGTCAGTACTAACACACTTCCCTGGCCCAAGAGTCCACGGCGGCGATCATCCGAATAAGTAACGCGCCGGAAATGGTTCCCTGACACACCAGGAATTCCGTAGTGCCTGGCAAGGCGTTCATTCACGAAGGTGTAATCGGCACTGAAGAACTCTAAGAAGCTCTTGTCCTCGCGGACCAGGTTATAAAAGAAGAGTTCCGTCTCTCTCCGCATCGCATCCGCGAGATTTTCATCAAAGTTCGGATAGAAATTGGGATCCGGACGATTCTTGTAGAGATCCTGCAGTCGTAGCCAGAGCCCTGCGAAACGCGTGCCTAGCGCCTCAGAACGGGGGTCTGCAAGCATTCTCCGCGTCTGCCTCTCAAGCTCTTTGTCCGAGAGATCCCCTTCCGCTGCGATCTCAAGCAATTCAGCATCTGGGGGCGTGCCCCATAGGAAGAAAGAAAGCCGAGAGGCAAGATCCACATCCGAGAGCCGATATGTTTCACCGGGATCCTTGTTTTCAGGCTCCCGCTCGAACCGGAACACGAAATGAGGACTCGCGAGTATCGCCTCGAGCGCCCTTCTCACTCCACCCTCGAAGCCTCCGCGGGCGGAGCCAGCTGAATAGAAATTCATGAGACCTGATATGTCATTATCCGACAGAGGGCGCCTATACGCTTCACTACCGAGCCGGAACACGATCTCCCTGGCGCACCCTAGTTCCTCACTCGGCACGGTCGGTCGGCAGGAAAAGATCTTAGAGCGAGTAGCAGTCTCCGAGATTCCTGTTGTGTTATAGGGACCACTGACAATCAGGTCGCGCAAATGCGGCAGCGATGTGATTCCATTTCCGCCTGAACCCCCACCCGCTAACGACCACTCGTGCGGACGAAGAAGGTCTTCGTACGGGCCATCTCCTCGGCGGATAAACGCCGCTGAGACCTTGTGCTGTCCTGCACGAAGTATGATCGGTTCCGTTCTGATCCCCGCACCACCACGACCATCCGCTCCAGCTCCAGAACGCGTGTAGTGAAGGATTGCGACTCGCTCGCCATCGATCGATATATCCACGTCCTCAAGCCGGGCGTTACGGCCACCATTGAATGTCATCGCGAAAACGTACTCCGCATCAGCCGGAAATACATGGTCGATTACCATGCCACCACGGGTGCCGTACGGAGCACCTACCACGTGGTCCCACGGATGTTGGGAAATATACTCTGGAAGCTTATAGACTTGGTCTACAGGTGGAGCGCTCCGATTACCCAAAGCCCACCGGCTAATCTCGCTCGCTGCATTCAGATAAGACTCAAGCAGAGTGGCTGAAAGCGACTGTACATCAGCGATATTATCGAAATTGGCACTCATCTGGTCGTTCTGAAGCCACTCGCTGGCATCGACCTTAAGGAGCAGTAGATTTCTTATGGCCTGTTCGTACTCAGCCCGATTAAGGCGCTGGAACGTTCGGCCACCAGGGTTCGGGTTTCGCGATGCCGAAGCATCAACCACTCGCTCAAGCTCTTCGACAACTGTTTGGAGCGTGTCACCTCCAGGTCTCCTTGCACCAACCGGGGGCATCATTCCAGCCTGGAGTTTACGGATCATCCGTTCGGCGATTTCAGCATTTTGGTCAGCTTCATCGGCGTCGAAACCAACTAGAGACAGGTTCCCACTTAGACGCCTCTCGTTATGACACCGTACGCAAGTGTCCTGGATTACATCATTTGGTGAGACATCCCCACTGACTTCATGAAGGTCAACTGACCCCTGAGAATGCTTATAAACACTGGCTTTTTGCCATACTGGTCCCACTTCAGCCGGAGCTCCTGAAAGCACCAGCATCATACCCAGCGCAGCAGTAGAAAAGACGACATTTTTCATTATGGGATACATCTCCCCAAATAAGCCTATTTACACGCTATCTATTGGGTTCCTAAGGGGCAAGGACTGCGTCAATTACGTAGTTGGGTGTTGCGTCTAACCCCAAGAAAACCGAAACTGCTCGTAGCGTGTTGGCATGGGCTAGCCAGTAGGCAACCGAGTAGCTCCACACAGGAGGTAAAAGATGGACCAAAGGCGTTCTTTCTCGAGACGGCAATTCATGGGTGGCGCAGCGACAGCACTGGGCTACCTGGGGTTAAAGCCGGGCGCAGAGCTTTTGGCTGCTGAGGCCGATGAGGCAGTAAGGTTTCCTTTAGCGCGTACGCTGGATGACCCTTACGACTCCCTCGCACACCTAAACTCGAATGAAAACCCGTGGGGGCCCTCTAAGAGTGTATTGGAAGCCATGAATGGTGCCTGGAAATATGCAAACAGGTACGGCTACCCTGATGGCGACATCCAGTCGGCGATTGCTGAGCACCATGGTGTAAGTAGGAATCACATCCTCATGGGCGCTGGCTCAGGCGAACTCCTAAAGGTCGTCGGGCTTACCTTTATGAGTCCTGGGAAGAAGGTTATTGGTGTCGAACCGACGTATAGCACGGTTTATAGGCATGCTACCGACCTTCGCGCGGATGCAATCACGCTACCGCTGATGGAGGACTACCGTCAGAACATCCCGGAGATGATCCGCACCATTAAGATCAATCACCGCAACGTTGGCTTTGTTTTCCTCTGTAATCCGAATAACCCAACTGGCATAACGGTTACAGCAGCAGAGGTAAGACAATTGCTGGACAATATTCCTGAGGACGTGCCCGTGCTGGTCGATGAGGCATACCACCACTTTGTGCAAGATCCGTCTTATGCTGAGTCCCTCCCATATGTTCTAGAGGGACGTAACGTGATAATCACACGCACGTTCTCAAAAATTTACGGTGTAGCAGCGATGAGACTCGGATATGCCATTGCGAAACCAGAACTCATCGATCGTATGCGTCCCCACAGCACCGGCTCTGTGAATGCACTGGTAAAATGGGGTGGAGCGGCAGCCTTGAAGGACAAGGAAGCCGAGAAGTGGGTGTTGAATAAAACAGTTGAACTCCGAGAAAAGATGATCTCTGGAGTCAAATCAATGGGATTCGATGTCCTACCATCTGACACCAACTTCTTTATGATGCATACGGTTCGACCGTCATCTGAATTCAGATCTGCTTTCCGTGAGAGAGGGGTTGCGGTAGGTCGTGATTTCCCGCCCATGCTTGACTGGCTACGGGTCTCAGTCGGTAACGAAGAAGAGAATGAGCGGTTTATGCACGCGTTACAGGAGATCGCCTAGCCTAAGCAAGCAACACAAACCGCTAACCGGAAGGGCAATAATGAGGACTGCTAAAAGCATGTCCCCACGAGGCGCCCGGGGCCGAATAGCTCCGGGCGTTCTGTGGTTGCTGGTAATAGCTACCCTCTCGGGGAAACAAGATCTCAGGGCGCAGGAACCAGTCGCCTGGGGAGAAGAACTCATTTTTCACACGTTTTCTATCGCCGCAGTTGATCCCAGTACTGGCGAATCCGGTGTGGCTGTTACAACGCGCGTTCCTTGTGTAGGAAACGGAGTACCATGGGTACGAGCTGGGGTTGGTGCTGTGGCAACACAGGCCTCTACACGAACAGCCTATGGTAATGAGTTGCTTGATATGCTTGAGGAAGGCTTGACCCCTCGGGATGCTCTCGACCGGGCCATGGCTGGTGACCCAGAGTCCGAGCGTCGGCAGGTTGGTGTCGTGGCACTAGATGGCACGTCCGCTCAACATACTGGAACGGGTCCTGGGTATTGGGCTGGCCATAAGTCAGGACTCAACTACGCTACTCAAGGCAATGTGCTCGTTGGGCCGGAGGTGGTCGATGCCGTTGCGTCGTCGTTCGAGGCGACTGAAGGATCGGAACGTCATCTGGCGGATCGGCTAATTGAAGCGCTAGGGGCAGGCCAGGAAGTGGGCGGTGATAGGAGAATGGGCCGCCTGCAATCCGCTGCAGTGATCGTAGCCGACCCAAGAGAAGGTCGCTCCCGACGCGCCGACGGGCTCACAGCAAGTATCAATGTCTGTGAGCACCCCACTCCGGTGGCGGAGCTGCGGCGAGTGTACAACACGATCTCGGGAACCCTAGGCTACCGTACACTCCAGCAGTACACAGGTAACGATGTATGGCAGGTGAAGCTGATCATGCACGCACTCGACTATTACCGCTCGGATACAGAAACCCTGGAGCAAGAGGGCAACTGGCGACTCTACGATAATGAAATCGTTTCAGCAGTAGACGAATTCCGCTCGGACCAAGGCTTGTCAGTTCCTAGCTCAGGTAGTAGCCCCCCTGGATTGGTTGATACCGACACGGTCGAGCGCATGTGGATTGAGCTAGAGTCCGCAGGCAAGGCAGCTGAACTCCGACGAGTCATTAGAGAATTGACAGCAGTCAGGAGATAGGTTGGGTTGTAGCTCCCTGGAGCAAAACGGCACGCAGCTGTTGAAGGACCCTGGTCAGCTACGCGGATGATTCGAGCCAGATCGTCGTCAACCCAAGATTGATCGCGAGGTGCTCTCCGTGAGTGTTAGGGGCTGCCCCATGCCAATGCTCCTCATCTGGATCGATCATAACGAGATCGCCCACTCCTAGGGCTAGCTCGTGGCCAAAGCGATCTACCACGGAACAGGTGCCACTCAGCCCGAGAAGTAATTGGAAGTCATCGTGATGATGCCAGTTCGTGCGACCGCCTGGGTCAAAATACACTCGGTAAAGACGTACTGGCATATCGTCGTCAGGACCCAATAAACGCTGAAATGTACCCGACAGAACGAAGTTATCTGGGTCCACCGGACTCGGAGATCTACTCGAAGATTCGATCAGTCTCATAGGCTTTATGTGGGGATCAGACAATGTGGGTACCCTAGCGGTAACCACATCAGAAGATCTTAGGCTGGGGTCTCCAGCACTACTGCCTCTGCTTCCATCTCAACGAGGTATCCTTCTCCAATCAATCCTGCAATCACGAGAGTATTTGTGGGTCGAATATGCCGAAATCGCTGACCATGTGCACGGGTCACGGGCTCCGATATTTCGGGGTCAGCAATATAAATCCGGGTCCGTACGACATCCTCCATCCGTCCACCAAGAGACTGGATGGCACCCTCAATTTTATCCATACAAAAGTGCATTTGTGATGCTGGGTCAGTGCCCCCTATGAGCGTTTCCTTATGGGTTGCTGTTGTGCCTGAAACGAGGATGCGATTGCCCTGTCTCACTGCTCGAGCAAAACCAGCCGCATCTTCCCATTTTGTCCCGCTGAGCGCGATCGTCCGGCCTTCCTGAATGACGCTCGTAGGGTAAGGTGAAGGAGACTCATCAAAGTGGTCACTAAGGTCCCCGGCAGCAGTCAGGAATGGAGGCTTACGGTACTCGTCTCCGCAACCGCCTGGGATTTGCCGCAATTCTGCTCGAGCGTGTTCGATCTCTTCGAGAGCAGGTCCGTCCAACTCAAAATCGAACAGGCGGAGGTTATCTTCGATATGCTCCCGCTTACCGAGACGCGCTCCGATAATCACACCCGCCACAGCCGGTGCATCCAAGATCACTCGAGACGCCACGTTTGCTACTGATACCTCGAAACGCCTTGCTACTCGTTCCAACACCGCCAGCAGAGCCTGAAATTTGTCCCACCCGCCTGCAGCATCGATGAAACGTTTGTACTTCATCTGAGACCAGGTCTGAAGTGACTGGCAATCAGGTTCGGGAACTCCAAGCCACTGCTCAGTAAGAAATCCTCCTGCAAGCGTACCAAAGGCCAGCAGTTTGATATCATACTGCAAACAAAGGTCGGTCATTGCGCTGCTCGCTCGCTGATCAAGAAGTGAGTAACAGACCTGGTTCGAGACAACATCCACGCCACTGTTGAGTAGCATCGCAACGTGGGTGGCATCTGTGTTGGTCAACCCAAGGTGCTGGATCAAGCCTTCCTCTTTTAGCTCCTGAAGGCAGAACATGCAGTCAAGCCAACCTGGGTCTGAGTAACTCCACGCGTGAAACTGGAGCAGATCAATCTGCTCCCGACCCGTACGCTCCAGTGCTAATTCGACAGCCGTGCGTGTCTTTTCTTTTGCAACGATTCCCGGCTTAGGAACCCATTTCGTTAAGAGTTCGCCTGATCCGGGCCAATCCGCTTCATACTGACCAGCGATCAATTCCGAGGTTCCATAGTGGTCTGCCATGTCGAACGTCGTGAGCCCAGCATCAACGTATCGACGCATCTCAAGGGCACCCTCCTCCGGATTCATGAAATTTCCTTCACGTTCCATGTCCGCAATCTGCCATAGCCCTGTCAGGATACGTGAGATCTCTAGCCCGCTTGCCAGTTGTGTCCGTTCTACCATCAAGCTATTCGGGCGGGAGTGTCTGAAAGAGAGCTACCGTATCGACTCCATCGCGTTTCAGTTTGCGGAGCTCCCACACGTAGATACACGTCGCCAACGCCATCACAACCACCCAAAGGGGTGTCGAGTGTAGGTACCATGCGCTGACATCAGCTGTCATATCCTTCCAGAGATGCACAACCAGAAACGTACCGAGCAGCATGATTCCAGCCACTGCAACAGGTATCTGTAACCGGCGCGACCGGAGCACAGTCACATCTTTGGCAATCCTTGGATTTCGATGGGGCAGAGCGAGCACTGCCGCACACATAACTATGAAATTCAGAAGCATGGACGTCACAAGGATATCAACACCCAAGAAGAAATCCCCGGCAAAATGGCTACCAAAGATGCTTAGTGAGGCCATAAGACCACTGAGTACGAGCGCGATATGGGGCGTGTGCCGTGTCTGGTGGATTCGGGCAACACTTTTCGGAAAAACACCATCTTCAGCCCAAGCGAATACGAGCCTGGATACCGACAAGAGCATCGCCGGCAAATCATTGATGAGTGCAACTGCCGCACCTGCGACAATAAGGATGGTCCAGCCGGGTGAGAGTACATACCCCAGCAGCCCGGGAGCCGTAAGGTCCTGGGTGAGAGCTTTTTCAGCTACGAAACTCCACGGTACCGTATGGTAAACGGCTGCGGTGAAGAGCAGGTAGAACGTGCCCACTGACACAACTGCAATACCAATCGCAAGTGGAAGGGACCTGCCAGGGTTTTTGGCCTCTCCACCAGCTTGGGCGATTGAGTCAAAGCCTATAAAGCTTGAGAAAAGGAGAGCCGAAGCGGCAAGAAAGCTTGCCCAACTAAATGGCCTTGCAGGCTCTGGAGGTACACTGAGACCCTCCCGAACGGCCAATCCTGCTGCAAAATCACCGTGATCAAACAGGAATCCCGTAACAATCACTATGCTGCCGAAAACAAACATTACGAACATCATCGGCACCAGAATCCGCTCATACACTCGGAGTCCAAGCAAGTTGATCCCTACCGAAGACCAGAGGAAAACCAAGGCAAGACTCACGCGCACTACTCCCGTGTCGAGCGCCATAGCAAGCGCGTCGATACCCATAGCCGAGACGATATCCCTCAAGAAGGGAATCAAGACGTAGGAGACTACACCGATCGCTACAGAAACCCCGAACCACTGAGAAAAACTCGCAACAAATCCCAGGTACGGGTTCAGGCCACGACTCGCGTAGATATAGCTGCCTCCAGCTCTGGGCATCGATGACGCCAGGATAGCATATGCGAGTGCTGCGAGTATCGCGGGAACCGCCGCAAACACATACGCTGAAAGCACATGAGGGCCTATCCCCGGCACACTCCGCTGGATCATGAATGGCAGGACATTGATTGCTGCTCCTAGCATGGAGCAAATTCCCGTTGCAGCCAGCCCCAATAACCCAAGTTTCCGGGTGAGACCGCTCAATCGCGGCACCACCGTGTGCTTCGTCACGTCTTGGCGCCAGAACGTCCTGCGGTGGCGGAGATCCGAGGCAGCACAATGAGCGTCATTGTCGCCGCAGTCAGCGTCCCCAGAATTACGGCCAAACCAAAACGGCTCGTTGGTGGGAACGTTGACAGCACAAAAATCCCAAATCCTGCACAAATGATCATGCTCGCACGAAGTACAGGGGCCCTAATCTGATCTAGTGCCCTGCCCCACGGCAGCGGCTCTCCTAGAGCATCCAATGTACGGACCCGGACAACAAGATGGATCATCGAATCGACACCCATAGCAAGCGCGATGTTTGCAGCCGGAGACGTGATGATGTCAACCGCAATGCCGAGGTGCCCGAAAACACCAAGCACGACAACTGGAACAGCTGCCAGACAGATCCACATCCGAGATGTCGTGAATGCAGAACGGGATACGATGAACCCAATGACGAGGAATAAGGCCAGCAGCCCTCCAATCCCAATCTTTAGGCTCGACCATATCAGTTCCCCTAGCTGCGCTTGGAGATCATAGAGGCCTCCAATCAAAACTGGCTCGAGTCCCGCATCGACCACATCCACCCGTAATCGCTCCATGATCACCTGACGTGATGGTTCTTCAACGGTTTCACGCATACGCAAGAAATAGTGACCCTCGTCCCGAGCAGCAGTGACGTATCCCAACCCGACACTACCAAGCTGCGGAGTCGACGCCATGTCGAGCAGGATCCCTAGACTCAAGAACCCTGCAAAGGGGAGGGTCCGTGCATGCTCAAGCAGTACCGTTGGTGACAGCACGACGCCAACCGCGGAATCCTCTTCAAGCGAGGCCTGTAGTACCTGCATCTTTTCGAATACCGGATTCGAGTCAAGACGCGCTCCCTCAGTATCTCGAATCACGATGTCTAGCGTGCTGCTTCCTCCATCTGCATCGATTTGTTCGAGACCATCGCGGAGGGGGTCACCTTCAGCAAAGTAGGTGAGCAGCCCGGGATCAGTATCAACTCGGAATAGACCTGCGCCGAGCAGAAGCACCATAGCTCCTGCTGCGACCGCAAGCGTACGTGACTGAGTAGGGACTGCGATGTTTGCGAGATCCATAGCCTTCTTCGAGGTGCGAACCTTAGCCCATCGCCCAAGAAACGCAGGGTAAGCAGAGTAGGCGGTTACCATAGCCGTCAGCGTGCCGATTACGCCCGCTATCCCAAGTTCACGGAGAGGTTGCGCCGATGCGATCAAGAGCGAGGCGAAGCCTAGCAGCGTAGTCGTCATACTCCAGAATGAAGCTTCGAGTGTGTCTCGGATCGCACTTTGAACAGCAAGGGCCCGGTCAACCTGCTCCTCAGCAGCGCGCAACCAGTTCGCTGTCATGAAGACAACGTGCGAGAGGGTGAGAACGAAGACGATCGTAACCAGGTTGGCTGTTAACAATCCGATCGAAAGACCAATTGCCTGTGTTAAAACAAGCGTCAAGCTCACAGAGATAAAACAAGTCGCTAAGGTCCCCACCACGATGGCAAGGTCACGGTAAACGATGGCGATCAGTAGGCCGAAGACTAAAACGGCTGCGAGGCTGAAAACGATCAAATCACTTAAGAGATTCCTTCGGATCAACTCAACGATCACTGGCACACCAGACATCACGATGTCCAGTTCTGGTGCTTGGTGTTCAGCTATAACCGCTTCAATCCTTGGAATAAGGACTTCGGGATCTGTTTCATCTGCCGATAGCACGATGTTGGTTGCAGCAGCATCTGGCGTAAGCAGAATTCTACTGAACAGAGGGCTGCCTTCAGGGTTGTCGGTCGTGATACTGTATCCGCCGACTACTCCCTCAATCTCTAACAGTTCATCCGTGAGGGCCTCGATTCGGTCCTCATAGGAGTCTTCCCCACCCTGTAAACGCGCCACCCGCAGAATGATCTGTGGACTCGATGGGTAAGTTTCATTGATCCTCTGCGAAGTCTGGAGTTGAGGATCACTCTCAGAGAAGAAGAAGTCACCTTCAACTCGAGGACTCAAAGATGTTCTTAAAAGCCAGACCACTCCAAGACCGACAGCTGCCACAAGAAGTGTGATCCAGGGAGACGCACGATGCGTCCAGAGCCGTGGCGACACTCTAGGAAATCCAACTTCGAATTAAGGTCAATATCGGTTCCATGAATCGATTTATCCCAAAGTACTAATCAAGTTGATGACTTCAACTTGCGCACATATAGAGCCTGTTGTCAGGTCCCACTTGTGAACTGAGGTAGTACTCTACTATCTAGGGCCCTACTTGATACAGGTCACTTAGGACACGAAGCTTGCCCATTCAGTTCATCATTCCGGAGGACCTCGTGCTGCGTCGTCTCTATTCCTCACTCGCAATTGCATCGGCTGTGCTCGTCTTAGCCAGCGCCCTACCCCTTCCTGCCCAAACCCTATTCGGTGGGTACCCGAGTGCTCGGATGGGAGGGAATTATATGCACAATTTTTATTTCCCACCGGCACCAAGTTCGACACCATGGTACCCGAGTTGGTCGCCAGACGGAGAGGCCGTCGCAGTTGCAATGCAGGGATCTATTTGGAGCATCGAGGTAGCTTCTGGGCTGGCGACAGAACTGGTTTCGGGACCGAAATACTACTCGTCTCCGAACTATTCTCCCGATGGACGCTGGCTCGTCTACACTGCCGATGACCACGGCCGTTCAATCCAACTTGAGGTCTTGAACATTGAGACTGGCGAGACAACGGCCCTGACAAACAACACGCAGATCTATACTGACCCTAGCTTCAGTCCGGATGGAACACGAATCGCATACGTATCAACCGAACCTTCTGGCTATTTCAACGTTTATATCCAGGCATTCTCAACAGGCCGCTTTAGTAGTGAAGCGATAGCCGTCACCAGGGACAATAACTACGGACGTAATCGCCTGTATTTTGGCGCGGATGACATCCACATCTCACCTGCCTGGTTCCCTGATGGAGAAAACCTTCTGCTCGTATCAAATCGTGATGTGCCGCTGGGAAGCGGCAACGTCTTTCGGGTTCCAGCTCGAGAAGACGGCTTTGATGAACGTGAGACAGTACTAGCTGAGCAGACTCTTTACCGCACGCAGCCAGACGTATCAATCGATGGAAAACGCTTCATCTTCTCATCAACGAGAGGTGCCGCTGATCAATTCAATAATCTTTATGTGCAGCCCACTGTGGGTGGCGAACCCTACAAGATGACGTTCTTCACTCACGATGCTTTTCACCCACGCTGGTCACCGGACGGCGAATGGATTGCATATATCGATAACCGTGAAGGCCTCCCACAATTAAAACTCTTGGAAGTCTACGGTGGAAAAATTGTCGACGTAGAGATCACTGGTCGCCATTGGAAGAATCCGACGGGCACACTGCGTGTGACGACGGTCGGAGCAGACGGTCAAGCGACCGGAACTCGAGTTCATGTTGAGGCGTCCGACGGAAAATTTTATGCACCAACTGACGCATACGCTCGTATAGCGCAAAGGGCAGGCTTCTGGTTCTTCCACAGTACGGGCACATCCGTTCTGGAACTCCCTGAGGGCGAGGTTTCTCTCCTAACAGTCAAAGGCTTTGAGAACCAGCCTGAGAGCATGACAACTCAGATCCAGGCCGGAGAAGTGACCGAAGTCACACTCCAGCTCGAAACAGTGATCGACATGGAGGAACGGGGGTGGTTCAGCGGCTCAACTCATGTGCACGCGAACTATGCAGGAAATCTACACAACTCGCTCGAGAACCTAATGATGATGTCGGAGGCAGAAGACCAGGACATCGTTCTGGAGCAGATCGCAAACAAAGACAACCGTATCCTAGACTACCAGTACTTTCTGCCAGGAGGTCAAGCACACCCGCTTTCGACCCCGGACCGCGTGCTCGTTGTGGGCCAGGAATACCGCCCACCTTTCTACGGACACGTCTTCCTGTTCGGGATGCGAGAACATCTGATTTCTCCATTCACTACGGGCTACGAAGGTACCGGGATCGAGAGTCTCTATCCGTCAAACACCGATATCTTTCTTAAAGCAAAGTCGCAGGGAGCTTACACCGGCTATGTTCACTCACAGTGGCCCAGCGGTGACCCTCTTGATGGAACGCTGGGCGGTGCGAAAGGCTTTATGGTCGATGCCGCTCTGGCTACCACGGATGCAGTAGAGTGGTCTGCCTCACAAACTGGGTTCGCCCCGGTCTATGCTGCATGGAATAATGGGCTCAGGGTCGCACTCGTAGGTGGGGAAGATTCGATCAGCAATTTACATAACACGGCAATCGTGGGTTCTGTTCGAACATATGTGAAGATCCCAGGTGGCAAACTCTCAATGCACGGTTGGCTGCAAGCAATGAAGAACGGACACGCTTTCATGTCGAACGGCCCGCTCGTGGAACTCGAGGTCGAAGGGCAGATACCAGGACAGACAGTCGATCTCTCCAGCGGTGATGATGTCACAATCAAAGTCGAGGCGACCTCTCTCACTCCTCTCGAAAAGGCAGAGCTTGTCTTCAACGGTGAGGTTATTGCAGATATGCCCCTATCAGCTGACAGACTTTCGGTTTCATTTGAACGTGACTTCCAGCCAACGCACTCGGGGTGGTATCACGTACGCGTGAACGGGGCTAATGGAGAAGCCTTTCCTATGGGGATCGGCTATGTGCAGGCTGTCACGAATCCAGTATGGATCATCATGGACGGAGTTCCAGTCCGCTCTTCGGAAGCTGCAGACTATGGAATAGCGTGGATCGACAAGCTGCAAGAGATGGCAGAAGAATGGCCTGACTGGCGTTCACAGGCTGAAAAAGACCACGTATATGGCCAATTCGACTCAGCCCGTGACGTATACCGTCAACTTAAGGCCGAAGCCGGAGGTAACTGAGGATCGTCTGATATACCCAGCTGGGCTGGAGTCAGGTTCTTTTATCCCCGGCTTGCAACCTAAAGCTGCCTATGCTGGGGCAACGATCTCTAGAAGTTCAATCTCAAAGATCAGCGTCGCGTTCGGGCCAATCGGGCCACCGGTCCCCTGCGGTCCATAGCCTATCTCGGAGGGGATCACAACCCGGAAGTGACTTCCCACAGACATGAGCTGTAAGCCTTCTGAAAAACCCGGAATGACACCACTAACCCCGAATTGAGCCGGCTCTCCTCTTTCGTACGAGCTATCAAACTCAGTCCCGTCGATCAGGGTCCCGCGATAGTGCAACTGTACCTGGTCTTCTGGTCCAGGCATCGGCCCATCACCCTGACTGAGCACCTCATACTGCAGGCCACTCTCGGTGGTCATCACTCCCTCTCTGGATCCGTTCTCTGCAAGGTATGCATCACCAGCTACAGAATTTTCCGCGGCTAGACGATCAAAGTCTTGCTGGGCAGCATTCTGAATCTCCTCAGCAAAAGTCTGAAGCATGACCTGGAGTTCATCGGAGGGCACCACCGATTCATTGCCCTGAAGCGCGTCTTCAACCCCCCGCAGGAAAGCTGGTCTATCAAGGCGATCCTTAGTCTCAGTAAGCTGACTACCGATATTTAAGCCAATACCGTAGGAGGCTTTCTGGTCAGGTGTTTCGAGGTCTGCAGAATCCATGGCGACACGACCCTCACAGCCCATAAGGGCGGCAGTCGAGAATGCCGCACAGAAAAGCGCAATCCTTGGTTGAAACCGCATCGTCAATCCTTTTTTAAACGGAGGTCGAAGCTAACGCATGCCCTAGAATCGCCCAATGTAGGGTTAAATGTCCCGGCATGGCTGCTCGCCTATCCAGAACGGCCTCCGGAATGCACTTTGTTGGGCCCCGGGCCAGTTTCGGGGCTTCGGATATTGACATAGTTGGAGGCAGAAAAATGAATAGAGTCCATCGTCGAATCTTATTCGGCGCCTCACCACTATTGGTGAGCCTACTTCTCGGACCAAGTGCGCTAGTAGCTCAAGATACGCGGGATCCCGAGGCGATCCTTGCCGCAAAAGAGTGGGTGACACCACCGCCTGAGATCGCAGAAGCAGCCATGGCGCCTCGCTACCTGAACGTGACGCTCAATAGCGTGAGTCCCGACAAACAATGGTTCATCCATGAAATCGGTGACGGTCCCGTCACAATGGATCGGTTCTCCAGGCCCTTTGATGAGCTTGGCGGACTCTTCATCGACGATGCAGCCAACCGGGTGCGGAACCTTACGATCCGCACAAACATCGGTATCAACGTCATATCTTCGGCGGATGGTTCTGAGGTCCAAGTGGACGTGCCCCGAGGATCACGAATCTCGAACACAAGCTGGTCACCAGATGGATCTCACCTAGCCTTCTTTGTGCACACGGACCAAGCCACGCACATCTACGTGGCCGATCCAGCAAGTGGCGACTCCCGGCAAGTGACTCGTTCACCAGTATTAGCAACCCTGGTCACAACCTTCGAATGGACCGCGGACGGAGAAGAGATCGCCACAATCCTGGTCCCCTCAGAACGGTCAGGGCGACCGGTGCTGATAGGAGCCCCCACTGGGCCTCAGGTAAAACAGACCGAGGACGGAGAGAACATGCTCCGCACATATGCAAGCCTGATGGCGACACCGCAGGATGAGATGTTGCTTGAATGGCATGCGACCGGGCAACTCGCGACGATCGATGTAGAGAGTCGGGAAGTCACTGAGATCGGTGACCCGGCAATGATCTACAGCTTCGACTTTTCACCAACCGGTGAGCATACGAGAACCGTACTCCTTCAAAAGCCATTCAGCTATATCGTTCCGGTCCGAAGCTTTGGACGGGTCGAGCAGATCTGGGACCGAGAAGGAACAGTACTCGCAGAGCTAGATGTGACTGAGATGAATACCGGCCTGGGTGACAACCGACCTGCAGCTCCAGGCGTGTCTGGAAGCGATGGGGATCCGGACAAACGACAGGTCGCTTGGAGAGAGGACGGGGCAGGTCTGACCTTTCTCCAGCAGGAGGAGAGTGATGAAGAGGAAGATGCCGATTCTGATGAAAGCGCAGAATCTTCTGACCATGTGATGCTCTGGGCCCCTCCATTCAACGAAGACAGCCAGTACTCCTTGTACTCGCATGAGTCACGTATCCAGAGCCACCGGTTTTCTGCTGACTATGGAATACTCTTCTTTAGGACAAGTCAGAGAGGAAACGTGGGGGAATACGCAGTCGAGCTGAGTGATCCCGATACACGCTACACTCTCATCGAATACGACTCTGATGACTTCTATGCAAATCCAGGTTCACTGGTCATGGCAGGTGGGCGTGTAGGTGGTGGCGGACGCGGTGGTGGCGGTGGCTCTGCCGGTGTGGTAGAGACATCCTCCGATGGTGCGAACGTCTTCTTGTACGGCACGAGTTACAACGAAGATCCAGCTGCCGAAGGGCCTACGACTTTTCTTGATAAAATCGAGATCCGGACGGGTGAAAAACAACGGATTTATGAGAGTGACAATAACAATCAGTATGAGCGGATTTCGGCTATCTTGGACGTTGACGCAGAACGCTTTGTCGTATCCCGCGAGAGTCCGACTGAGATCGCACAGTCGCACCTGATTACTGGTGCGCAACGGACGCAACTCACTGACAATATCGACTATACGCCCGATCTAACGAACGCACCTCGGCAACGCTTCGTTGTTGAACGACCGGATGGGTTCCGTTTCTTGGTAAACGTGACACTGCCACCTGGCTATACGCCCGGCGAGCGGCTGCCTGCCATGTTCTGGTTCTATCCGCGGGAATACGAAGATCAAGAGAGCTACGACGAGCGAGGCCGCACCTATAACATCAATGCCCACCCGAACTTCGGAACTCGTTCCATTGAATACCTGGTTCGGCTAGGCTACGCGGTCGTTGAGCCCGATGCTCCGATCGTAGGCAAGGCCGGGCAGATGAATAACAATTATCAGCACGACCTTAGAAATAACCTCGCGGCGGTAATCGATGAACTCGATGAAAGAGGGATTATCGACCGTAAACGACTAGGCCTGGGAGGGCACTCTTACGGAGCATTTGGAACAGCGAACGCCATGGTCCACACCCCGTTCTTCAAGGCCGGGATTGCCGGTGATGGAAACTATAATCGTACATTCACACCGCTCTCGTTCCAGAGTGAGAGGCGGATATTCTGGGATGCGAAAGATGTGTATCTCGGGATGTCACCGTTCGTATACGCGAACAACCTTACCGGAGCCCTCCTCATGTACCATGGCCTCCATGACCAGAACGTGGGTACAGCGCCTGATCACTCACCACGCCTCTTCCATGCGTTAAATGGGCTAGGCAAAAAGGCGGCGATGTACCTATACCCCTTCGAGGACCATGGGCCAGCCACGGAAGAGACGATACTTGATCTATGGGCACGTTGGACCGCTTGGCTTGATGTTCACCTGGCAGATGAAGACCTCACAATCACGGAACAGCAGGACGGACATTAAGCCTTAGCCGGAACGTGGTACCGGGAATACTCAGGATAAAGGGGGGGCCGGGGCACCGGCCCCCCCTTTTGTTTTCGCAAGAACTTGATTGAGACCAATAAATAACTGGACAGAAAAATGAGCTTCTTGAGCCAAGTACGACTGAGCATACTCATTTTGGCCGCGATCCCCAGCGTAATGTACGCCCAGGTCCCAATTGACGTGTCAGTGCGTGTGGATGAGATCTTCGCACCCTGGACGTCAGTATCCTCACCTGGATGTGCGGTGGGCGTAGCCCTAGATGGCCTAACCGTCTTGGAGCGAGCATACGGAATGGCTGATCTGGAGCATGGGATTCCCAATAAGCCGGAAACAATCTTCGAAGGCGGCTCTGTCTCCAAACAATTTACAGCTGCAGCGATCATGCTTCTTGCTCTCGACGGCCAGCTGTCTCTAGGGGACGATATCCGGGAATACGTGCCGGAAGTTCCGAACTATGGTCCTACTATCACACTTCGTCATCTCATGACACACACGAGTGGACTGAGAGATTGGGGTAGCGTAGCGGGGATCTCAGGATGGGGTCGCGAGCAAAGAAGTCACACCCATGAACATGTACTCGACATCGTTAGTCGACAGAGTGCAGCCAATTTCGACCCAGGTCACGAATACTCATATTCGAATACAGGGTACAATCTGCTTGCCATCGTTGTGGATCGCCTGGCTGGCATGTCGTTCGCGGACTTCTCCAAGGAACGCATATTCGAGCCCCTGGGAATGAACAGCACCCAGTGGAGAGACGACTACCGTCGTCTCGTGCCAGGCCGCAGCTCAGCCTATGCAGCAAGGCCCGGGGGAAACTGGGTGATCAACCGACCTATCGAATATGTCCACGGTAACGGAGGCATCCTAACGACCGTTGGGGATTTAATGATCTGGAATGAGGCACTCACCGACGGACGACTCGGAGGTCCAGAGTTTGTGCGGATGATGCATGATGAGAGGGGCAGGCTATCTAATGGTGCCGAGATCATCTACGCAGGAGGACTACAACATGGAACGATGGGTGGCGTGCGCTCAGTAACCCACACAGGATCTACTGCAGGATATAGGGCATTCCTTGGACGTTATCCCGACCACAAACTATCAGTCGCAATGCTTTGTAATGCGTCGAACGTGTCCACCGGGGGCACTGGCTCAAGCGTCGCAAGGGCCTTCTTAGGTGATTTGGTTACCGAGACCATCCCTCCAGGACCAGCTTCTGTGTCAACCATGGTCCTCGAACGTTACGTCGGCCTCTACAGAGATCCCGTAACTGGCAACACGCGAACCTTAAGGCTCGCAGGTGGCGAACTCAGAGATGGAAATACAACACTTATTCCGCTTAGTGAGACCCATTTCCAGGCTGGAACGGCAGATCGCATCTACCGGTTCCAACTCAACCAGGGCCAGCGCGCCCAGTTTAAGATTGAAGCTTGGCAATACACAAACCAAGTGTTCGAACCCATAGAAGCTTGGTCGCCAAGCCCAGATGAGCTCGTATCATTCGAGGGCACATACACTAGCTACGATGCGGAAACCACGTTCTTGGTAGAAGTGACTGA
>Ga0208881_1000184_pt1 | contig 20688 bp, 16 predicted proteins | sample Knorr_S23_td_AAI_FD_185610 | JGI IMG/M metagenome (GOLD analysis project Ga0208881, IMG submission 185610) | Marine microbial communities from Southern Atlantic Ocean transect - Knorr_S23_td_AAIW_ad_876m_LV_B (SPAdes) (version 2) | ecosystem: Environmental > Aquatic > Marine > Oceanic | place... | reverse complement strand
AGTCAGATGACTTAGAAATGGTCAAGGCTATTAAAGAGAAAGAATAATGGATAGTGATTGGTCAGAAGCAGATAGAATGCAACAGAGGAGGATCTGGTGAACTTCACCATATATCAGGAAGCACAGAAACGGATGGAAGACCAAAAGAGAAGGGATGAAGCGGAAGAATACAGAAAAGAAGAACACAAACGCAGATTGGAACAGGAACGGATGGAAGACCAGGAAAGGACTGAAAGATTAGTCGCAGAAAGAAAAGAAGAATAATGTCTAACGATTGGTCAGAAGAAAGGTAACCCTACAATGCAAGATTTCGCAAACTACAGAACTGATTTCCAAACAGAAAGTCCTACTGAGAATGAGGATTAGGTTATGAAGAAACTACTAACAATAGTCACAATTTCTTTTTAAGAACCCTAAAGGGGCAAAACATGAGGCGTTGAACAATATTAAAATGAAGAATATTTTAGCAATCTTTTCGATAATAACTTTATTCTATGGATGTGCTTCATTTGAAGTGCTCCAAGAAGAATGGACTGGAAGAAACTTTAATGACTTAATACTTGCTTGGGGTACGCCAGCGAACACTTCTGACCTTTCGGATGGAAGAAGCGTAGTAAGGTATTCTAGTTCTAACAATTATGAGGCCAAGGGAACAATATCCCAATACTCGTCATCGATATCCTTAAGCACCTTCTGTAATATTGATGTCTTTGTCGAATCTGATAATACAATAGCTAGAATGGATTTTGATGGAAGCGGGCTGGGCGATGGCGGCTGCAGCCGTCTAATTGGTGAGTTAGAAGATAGATAATGTCTACTGATTGGATAGAACTGAAGATTTAGACTGTATCGAAATGCTAATTAAGCAGAAATATAACTCCATATAGCGAGACGATATTCCAATCTACTTAACACCCCACAACCTCTAAAACTGCAGATGCACTAGTATATATATAGGGAAGAGCCAGGAGCGCAAACCATGATTAGTCCCACCGAGAGTCCGCAGAAACGCCACGGCCCGTCCACGCTGACTAGCTTGATCTGTCTACTGGGCATAAGCCTCGGCTTTTGGCCGTCCCCGCTGGAGTCGCAGACACTCTCCCCCCGTTCAGCTGAGTGGGATCGGGCAGCCGCCGCCGACTACCTGGACGGACGACAGGCCTGGTGGGAGACCTGGCCGGTCGCGGAGCGCGACCACGAGACGTCCTGCGTCTCATGCCATACGACGCTACCGTACGCCCTGGCTCGTCCCACGCTGCGCCCAGCCCTAGGCGAGACCGGCCCGAGCATTCCCGAAGAGCATCTGCTGGAGGACATCGAAAAGCGAGTGGCGCTGTGGAACGAAGTGGACCCGTTCTATCCAGATCAGACGTTTGGCCTCCCCAAAGCCAGCGAGTCGAGGGGCGTCGAAGCCATCCTGAATGCGCTGATCCTATCCAACCGTGACGCGCACAAGGGATACCTGACGAGCGAAACACGGGAGGCGTTCGAGAATCTGTGGAAGCTTCAGTTCACTCGAGGAGAGGGGAGTGGTGCTTGGGCATGGCTGTACTTCGATCTGGCCCCATGGGAGTCGGATGGGGCGGCTTACTTCGGGGCCGCACTCGCTGCCGTTGCGGTCGGCATCGCCCCGGACGAGTACGCAACTTCGACCGAGATTCAGGATCGAGTGGGGTTGCTGAGGTCGTATCTCCAACAGGATTCACAGGATCGGCCGCTATTTGACCGGGTCATGTTCCTTTGGGCTTCCACCGAACTCCAGGATCTCATGACCCGGGAACAGCAGCAGTCCACGATCGCTGATATCGTACGTTTGCAGAACAGCGACGGAGGCTGGAGTCTCCCTTCCCTCGGGCGGTGGGAAAGACCTGATGGACTCTCCCCCGATCCCGGGAGCGATGGATACGCGACTGGATTGGTGACGTTCGTTCTGCAAAAGGCCGGGGTCCAGCCTATTCAGGAGAATGTGAGTCGGGCGCTCGCCTGGCTGGTGCAGAAACAGGATCCGACTAGCGGACGGTGGCCCTCCACGTCGCTTAATAGGGAGAGAGATCCAACATCCGACAGGGGCCTCCTGATGGCCGACGCAGCTACGGGGTTCGCCGTACTGGCGCTGACGCAGGCAGATCCGTCGAACGAGTAGCTTTTTACTGCCAAATTCGGCAATACATTAGATTCTTCTAATAATTGTCTCGTCGCCTGATTATCGGCGAGGTGGTTACTATGGCCTACTATTCAAAATGAAGCGACATTTGAATTTAAAGCGTATTGAATACTGCGAAAATTAGTTCTTCTCATTGATTAGAAATAAGACTTCCTGGTAGCGCAAACCTGTTAGAGAACTATTTGGCAGACATGCTGTTTGGGACTAAATCAAATCAGCAAAAAATAGCGACGACCGGTTAAATCCGGTCGTCGCTATAGAGTTTGTCATAACTCTTCCAGCTATTAACGGTCGGGCCGGTATGTCCTAACCGGAGGTAGCTGCGCACCAGACAAGTCGTCCGGAACACTCAGCTCGGCCCTGACCGTGTGGGTCAGCGAGCCGATTCCCTCGATGTTGGCACTGATTGTCTCACCGTCGATCAGGTATCCGGAGCCTGTCGCGCGCTGTACGCGGCCAGCACCTGTTCCACCCGACGTCCCGCTTTGCAGGACATCACCGGGGAAGACCGTGATGAGCGATGAGGCGTACTCAATGAGTTCAGGAATATTATGGATCATGTCGCCAGCTCTCGCCTCTTGAACAGTCACACCGCCGATGACCAGAGTCTGGTGCAGGCGTTCCATTGGATCGCCATAAAACTCTTTCGGTACGATCCAAGGACCTTGTGGCGCAAACGTATCATGGCCCTTGCCGACGAACCAGTCTGAACCGGAGCCGTAGCCGCCAGGAGGACGTCCACCACGATCGGAAATGTCCATCGCGACCATGTAACCGAACACGTGATCGTATGCGCGGGTTGAGGAAATGTACTTGCCCGTGCGGCCGAAGACGATAGCCATCTCGACCTCCCATTCAATCCGGTCACGTCCGTAGGGCATTATGATATCGTCACCGTCGCCAATGACTACTCCGCGTGTAGGCTTCAGGAACAAGTATGGAACGCCGCGGTTTTCCTGCCGCTCGCGTGTCCGAGTGGCAAGTTGATCGTCGTTACAGCCCTCGCACGCGTGTGTGTAGAAGTTCACGGCAGCGTTCATGATTTTGCTCGGATACTGAATCGGGGCCATGATGTCCACCGAGTTTACCGGGTGCACATAGCTCGGCTGGTTGCTGCTACTTAGCTGGTTCTCTTCCACGAGCCAGTTCACAACTTCATAGATCCGGTACTTCAGTCCGTACTCATACTGCTCGATGAGCCCTAGCATATTCTCGGGCATACTTAATTTGCTGTACTGCGGTATCAGCTCCATGGCGCGATTCGCGGCCGCGAGGTCGATGACCAGTTGGTCATCGCGCACGACGAGACCAACTGTCGGTATGTCGTTGATAGCAAACGTTCCAACCTTGAATGGCTCAACCGACTCCATAGCTTGGGCAGAGACGTTGACTGGGACGATGAAAAACGCCAGCGTAGCACTGAGCGTCAGGGTGAATAGGGATTTTCTTATCATATTCTCACTCCAGTGCAGTGCACTAACAATATGGGCAGGACTTTTTGCAAGTATTAAAGGTATCTTTCAGGTCCGCACTTGTCCAGTTATTTGGGAAGGCTGTTGAGTGTAGGGATTTTAGCCAGTTTTGCAATCGCTATATACCAGAAAAAATAGTGCCAATAACTGGGAAAAAGATCCTTCCTCTTCCGCCGAACTGAAAATAAAACTCAAAAATTCAGTTAGTTATCTTTTATCTATCCCAACTGAGGAAGCCAAAAAATGTACTTTTAGGTATATTCGGTGCATCATTTTGAACTCAACTCCCTACCTGATTTGCCGTCTTCAAGCGTCACTTTTTGTTACTAAAGCAACTCTCTACCAAGTATGCCACGTGGAACTCTATAGCCGACGTCATTCACGTAGTCTGGACCGATAGAGTTGATTGTTGGTGTTCCACTGCCTTGCATAGTGATGAGTAGCTCTCTGTTTAACAAATCCAGCACTCTTTCAACACCGGCCTGTCCGAAGGCGCCTAAGCCCCAGCAATAAGGCCTGCCTATACCCACTGCTGATGCGCCCATAGCCAAGGCTTTGTAGACGTCCGTTCCACGGCGAAATCCGCTATCAATAATGATCGGGATACGACCATTTACAGCACTTACAATTTCTGGCAAACATTCAATAGTACCCTTATCCGTTTCCGTCGCTCTTCCACCGTGATTAGAAACAACAATCCCATCGGCTCCATACTGCACCGCCAGAGCAGAATCTGCCGCGACTTCAATTCCCTTAATAAATACTTTCATATCGGTTACGTCTTTCATGCGGGCAATGACATCCCATGTCATGGCTGGATTGTTAAGACCAACTCCCCGCATGTTTAATCCATCGAATATAGGCTTGGCTTGCCCGGTATGACAGGAAGAACATGTCCGAGTATCTTGACGAGTAAAAATCTGCTGGGTTTCCGTATTTCTACCACCCGGCAAGTCGATAGTCAGACAAACTGCGGTACAGCCTGCCGCTTCGGCTCTTTGCAACATAGCTACCGTATACTCCCAACGATCGGTTGGATAAAGTTGAAACCATAGCGGCGCACCGCGGGCTTCAGTCACCTCCTCGATAGGCGTTGATGCCTGCGTTGATAAAATCATATGATGGCCCTTAGCTGCAGCCGCCCTGGCAGTTCCCAATTCAGCCTCGGAATGATAAGCGCCGTGGCTGCCAACAGGGCAAAGGAAAATGGGGGAGCTGGCCTCAGTACCTAAAATATTGACTGAAGTGTCAGTTTGACTGACGTCTACCAGCCTTCGAGGTTTTATTTGAAATCGAGTGAATCCAGCTCTATTCGCCCTTAAAGTAATATCACTATCAACGCCAGTTGACAGATAACCAAAGTGGGCCGGAGGCATTTTTTCTCGAGCGATTGCTTCCATTTCGAAAACATTGATAACTTCAGATGGGTCAGTAAGTCGCTCACCAATTGTTTCTTCTACTTCCTGAGCGAAAACAGAAAAATCAGTGAGCAAAGGACTGGCCGCTAGAAACTTAAGAAATTCTCGACGATGGGTCATGATGCTCTCCGATTAAAGGCTTATGGTATGACATGGTGGTTAGCTATCTTGCGTGGAGTAAAACTATCTATATCGCACTCGGTTGTCCAGTAGGAGGAGATGAAACATATTCCAGTTTTTTTCCAAATGGTTTAGCCGTCATTGCCAGTTGTGAACGATTACAAGTACCTTGTTATAAATGGGTTTTAGGTTCGGAATAAAGAGGCTCAGATTTTCGAAGGTCTTCCACAGCCTGGTTATGACTTAAATAGTTATTGCCTGACAAGTGATTAAAGAAATCGGTTGCTGCCAATTTATCCATTATTGGGCCTTTAACCTCAGATAAATGCAGCTTGATATCAGCCACATGTAATGTGTTAGCTATTTTTTCCAGTGATTCCAAGGCACTCAAATCAATTTTATTAACCGCTGTGCACATTAGAATCACATGCTGGAGCTTTGGTCTCTGTGCTACCAGGTTAAAGATAAATTCCTCAAGATAACGACTATTGGCGAAGTAGAGGCTTTCATCGATACGGATTGATAGCAGTTCCTCAAAAGTTTCCACTTTATGGCGATTAACATTACGAAAATGTTCAGTTCCTTTAACTCGGCCTATGACAGCTATATGGGGCTGTGAAGTTTTGTATAGATGAATGAGAATAGACGAGCCTACTCCAGCGGCAATTCCTGCTTCTACTCCGACTGTTAATGTGATGATTAGTGTGAGGAACACTGCAGTGAAATCTGCCTTGGAATATATCCAGGAGCGTTTCAGTACTGAGAAATCTATTAGGCTGTAGACGGCCACAACTATGATAGCTGCCAGACAGACCTTGGGTAACCAATAAAGTATTGGTGCAAAAAATAATGTAACAATCATGATCAAAAGTGCAGCTATTAGACCTGACGCGGGAGTGGCTGCACCTGCTTCAAAATTAACTACTGAGCGGGAGAATCCACCGGCGATGGGAAACCCTCCACCGAAAGACGCGCCTAAGTTTGCAGCCCCGAGGCCTATCAGTTCCTGATTAAGTTCAATGCTTTCCCTACGGCGGGCGGCCAAGGACTGCGCGACTGAAACAGATTCCACGAAAGCGATTATCGAAATTAAAATCGCAGAACCTAACAGGCTTTCTATTAATTCAGGAGAAAATTTGGGAGGATGTATTGTTGGCAAACCTCCCTCAACATATCCCAATATTTGAACATCCTGCTGATCGAGGGAGAGAAAATAAGTCAAACAGCTTGTAATGAAAGCAACCAATAGAGGTCCGGATTTGGAAAAAATAGTTGCGATATGCGGCTTCAGGCCAAGGGCTATCAATCCTTTTCCAAGCGCCCTCTTGCTCCAGATAATTAACAGCAGTGCACCTATTCCCAGTGTCAAAGTAACAAGGTTGGTTTTTGACACAGATAACATCAAAGCGGTGCTAAGCTCTATGATATTAGTACCACTGACTTCTACTCCCAAGAAATGTTGTACCTGACTAAGGCCAATAATTAAGGCTGAAGCAGTTATAAAAGCGCTAATTACAGGATGCGATAAGAAATTAGCCATAAAACCTAGCCGCAGGAAACCAAATATCATGAGAACTAGACCGGATGTAAAAGCGAGAATCACTGCTGCTGCTATGTATTCGCCTTCACTTCCTAGAGAAAGCCTATCAAGGGCCACCGCAGTCATTAAAGATATTACAGCGACTGGTGCTACTGACAGCGTGTTGCTTGTGCCGAACAAGGTATAAATCGTTAGTCCGAAAATACTGGCGTAGAGGCCAGTCTCAGCCGGCATTCCAGCTAGTAGAGCGTAGGCAAGAGACTGAGGAATCAGTATGATAGCTACAACTATGGCTGCGACACCGTCTTCCGTAAAAGTATCTTTGTTGTAGCGTGAGCCCCAATTGAGAATTGGTAAAAATCGAACGATTGAAGGTATTTTGCTCAACAGTATGCTTCCGCACGTTAGACTAGAAAAAAGATCCTCAAGAGTCCTAAATAGAATCTACTAGGGACTGAACTCAGTTCCAGCGGACAAACCAGCTTTATAAGGCTTCGCAAGTTTGTAATGTTAATATCAGGTTAGTCTAATCTAATCAGTGAGACTAAATGTGGTTTTAAGACCAAGAGCCTTCAACATATGTCTGCATTGCTGCAATATTTCCGCGTCTTTAAAAACAATCATGATGCCGCATATAGTTTGGAAGAATGCTAGCTCAGGATAACAACCGATCAGCCAGAGCTAATGATTGAAGCACGCTAGGCACAGGTTGGTCTGGCAGGGCTAGATATTCCAGAGACAAAGCCATGTCTGCTGCTAACTCTGTCTCGGTCATAGCGGTAAAAAAGGTCTCAGTATCGAGCAAGCCTTTCCCTAAGCCGATAACATCACTATCGGGGTCTGCGCTCGAGACATCTTTGAGATGAATGCCGAAGACTTTTGATCCCAGTCGTCTGATTGCAACAGCAGGATCTTCTGAACTACGTAGTACATTGCCTACATCGACACAGGCACCAACATTTTCGCCGCGACCTGAAATTGCCGCACTCACTTCTGCGATACTGGTAAAAGTGCTGCCTGGTGCGTTATTGTGAATAGCGAGTCTAATGTCATATTCATCGGCTAAGCGCTCAATGCTATCTAGGTACTGCAGTTGTGGCACTACTGTAATATTGCGAATGGACAATTCGCTGGCTAGCTCAAAGACTCTCTCGTTTTCCCCGGCATCGCCAGCCATGGGCAGAAAGCCATAGGCAGTAGCTGTAACACCAGCCGCAGCCAATTGCTGTTTTAGTTGACGAACCTCTGCAGTGCTTGCTATTGGTCCTTCCGCATTTCCTTGATCAAAAGCCCTTAGCCTAATTTGGGATGGCGTGAGTTCAATTCGATGGAGACCCAGCTCTTCTGTCAGGATGCGTAGTGCTTCGTCGTTCGGGAAGTTGCGCACGGTTGCTCCGTGTAAACCCATCGGGAAACCGCCATAGGTCCTATCTTGTTCACCGGAAGCTGCGTTGGCAAATTTCGGTACGGAGACAAAGGGTGTAAGACTGAGTGCCTTCAGAACCAGTCTGCGTTGCTGCAAAATTTTTGCGTCTTCAAAACTATTCATGATTTGATGATCCTGCTAAATATATTAGTAGGGAGGATAGAGATTTTCAAGGTAGTGAGCTTTTCCAGAAAGATAACACAAAAAGCAAGCTAGTTATTAAGAACTAACAATCTATTGGTTATATGTATCTGGTCGAGCGCGAGGTCTTCTGCCCACCCCAAAATTTTTGCTACATTTTATGCTACACTTTGGGTGTTTTAGGCGGTTCTGTCGCCGCTGTAGGCCAGAGAATACGGTGCTGAGAAGGTGGAGGAAGATCCTGCCTCTTCCGCCATTCTTCGTGTAGCTTATATTCTGACTAACATTAATCTTAGTAAAGCGTTTTTAGGCTACCAGAAAATCCAATTATCCATCGAGTTTGTTCTAGTTGTTCACTAACTTTCTAACAAAGCAGTACACCTATTTGGCAATACTAATTTGTGTCCTGTTTATGTCTGCATACGTAATTATTGGGACATTCGGCTGGAGCAGTCCTGCGTCGTCTGAGCAAGCGATTGGTGAAATATCCAGATGGTGTGAAAGGGTAACCATCGGTATTTTTAGAGAACCATCTAATGCGTTGAGTAACATAGCCTTTATGGTCGCCGGGGTTGTTATGCTCAAAACACTAGCTGGGGACTCGACCGAAACTAAAAATATCAATCAGTTCCACGGTTTTACTCCAGTTTCTTTGTTATATGCATACTCGGTTATATGGTTAGGGGCCGGTTCACTTTTAATGCACGGTACTCACACAAACTGGGGAGCATCCGCTGATAATATTGGTATGGTGATGTTTATCCTTATTCCTTGGCTTTTTAATGTGAGTCAAATGGGGAAGTGGGGCATAAACAAATTCTTACTAGTCTACTTTGTTCTGGTTTTTATTTACGGCTTTGGACGAGAATTAGCCGGTCCTAGGTTAGGCATAAACCTGGAATTGTTTGATATATCTATCGGGCTTTGGGGTATCTCAGAAGTATTGTATCGATACTGGTCGCCTTTTTTCCGCTGGGTCTCCGGTTTGGTTGGCTTTGTCGTAGCTTCCGCATTTGGCATATTCCCTTCGGATATGATCGCTGACCCTCTAACGTACTGGTGGGTAGTTTTGTTTTGGGTGCCAGCTGTATTTTCAGGGAATAGGCCCGAGGCGCGTCGCTCCTACGTACCTTGGTTTATTGCCGGTGTGTCAGTTTATATGGTTGCATTTTCAATCTGGCTAACGGGAAGGCCAAATCATCCATGGTGTAACCCGGATTCTATAATTCAAGCTCATGCCATATGGCATTTGTTAAGCGCTTTGGCAACCTGGTTTTTCTTTAAATTCCTACGCACGGAAAAAAGATTATCCCCGTAGTTAGCGAAAGAATTTAGGCTTTTATTACTAAGGGTTCTATTTATTTTAGATTCAGTTTCAAATATTCGGCTAATTCCTCCAAGCATAGGAAGAAGGTCAGTGAATCCAGTCGGCAATTCAGTTATTATCTAGACCATATTTGAAGCCTAAATAATCTTACTAAATAAGGTAAAAACTATGACCAATATAATCCTATTGACCTTAGCCCTGACCCTGTTTCAAATTTGGCTAATCCCCATGTTTCTTAATCTGCGGAACATGAATTACCTCATGTCTAATAGAGACGAGCCTATGGAGATGTCCATAACAGTCCAACGTGTTTTAAGAGCATCTGCTAACTTGCAGGAAAGCTTGCCCGCATTTCTGGCGTTGGTAATACTCGGAATAATACTAGAGGAAAATTTAGTAACTCTAGGGTATTCATGGATCGGCCTGAGAATCGCTTATCTTCTATCTTATTCATACGGCATTGAAAAAATCAGATCTTATATCTGGATTGCCTCAGTAGTTGTATTGGTTTTAATGGCCTTGAGATTCATTTAAGTTCTTAAAATAGACAGTCTTATCTTTTAAGATATCTAATCCCTGATTTTTTTAGAAGGAGATGATTTAAGCAAACAGTTATAATGGACATTCCATCAATTGTGAAAAATTCCCAAACAGGGAGATTTAGATAAGAATTCGAAGTATTTTGCTGTTCACGATTGCTGGTTTAGTTTGCATGCCTCTGATCACCTCTGATGTGCATGCTACTGATTCAGGTGTTGTAATTCCCTTCATAAACGACGTTCCCAGCCTAGCCGATTTTTCAGGAATGAGGCCCGCGAGCCAATTGGCTCGCTCTATGTCAAAAATTGAAAACTTTATTCAACGTGAACCCGATGACGGGGTACCTGCTTCGCAACGAACAGAAGTCTATCTGGGTTATAACGAAGAAAATCTATATTCGATTTTTTTGGCCTTTGATGATGAACCTGAACAGATAAGATCTAGCCTTACCTCTCGTGAGAATTTTGATGGAGACGATAATGTCCAATTAACGATTGATACTTTTAATAACCAAATCAGTGCCTACGTTTTTCGGGTTAATCCAAACGGAATCCAATGGGACGCGCGTTGGACAGAATCATCCTCGTTTCGTCGCTCGTCATTTGATACAAGTCTTGAGGCTGTTTGGGAAAGTGAAGGGCAAATCACTGATCAGGGTTATATGGTAAGAATGGTGATTCCCCTCAGAAGCTTGCGATTTTCCGCCACAGATGAACAGATCTGGAGAATACAAGTCACAAGAATAGTAGAACGCTTAGGAGAAGAGTCCCACTGGCCTGCATATTCCATCGATATTGATGGCCGCCTTAACCAGGCCGCCTTGCTTACTGGAATTAGGGACGTTTCGCCTGGGAACAATTCTCAGATTGTTCCATTCATTTTTACAAGAGAGAGAGAGGCTGTAAATAAGCGGGCTTTGAACGGACCACAGTTTCAGACATCTACGGACTACGATGTGGGTATAGATGCAAAGTTTGTTTTCAATGACAGCATGATTCTCGATATGACTGTTAACCCTGATTTTAGTCAGGTTGAATCAGACGAGCCACAAGTTACTATTAATGAAAGATTTGAAGTGGAATTTCCAGAACGTCGCCCTTATTTTATGGAAAATGCCAATTTTTTTGCAACAGATACCCCTCTTGTTTTTACACGCAGGATAATTGATCCAGAAGCAGGTATTCGTTTTACGGGTCGGAGCGGTAATATTGGTTTCGGCACTATTATCACTAACGATGTTGCTCCTGGACTAAACCGTTCTGTTGGAGACCCTCTAAGAGGCAGGAAGGCAAACATAGGAATTTTAAGAGGGTTTTTAGACGTTCGTGAGCAAGACCGCGTCGGTTTTCTTCTTTCAGATCGGGAACTAGCGGATGGCTATAATCGGGTAGCAAGTATTGATGCGAATTTCAGGCCAAATGCAAATTGGAGTGGCCAGGCTCAATTTACAACCACCGATACCCTATCTTTTGACGGAGAAGACTCAAGGTCGGGGCATCAAGAGAATATGGCAATTAATTACACCTCAAGGAATGTTAGCACACACACTCACTACGTATGCACTACTGAAAATTTCTATCTGTCGCTGGGTTTCTTAAACAGGTATAGAAGCCCAGATACTTGTGGCATTCATAATCGATTGGGCTTTGATTTTTTCCCAGAGGCATTTAATTTGAATCGCATTTCAACGACGACTTTTCATATCTATCTCAATGATCTGGATGGGGATAATATATATAATGAGCTTCAATCAGGCCTGGATTTTACATTTGACACTACCACTATAGGTGGCAGGTACTATACTTTTGCTGAAGTGCTAAAACCCAAGGATTTTCCTGGACTAGTCTCTAATCGTCATTTTGACTACGAGTATTTCACCGTAAATATAGAAAATAACACGCTTGAGAGATTAGAGGCAGGTGTCACATTTCGGTCTGGTACCGCTCTAAACATGGTCCCTCCATTGGGATATATGCCATCCGTAACGGATACCAGCCGAATTGAAGCTGACTTACTATGGAGGCCCTTAAATCAACTTCGTGTGGCCAACACATACTTCCATACAGAACTTAAATCTAAAGAAGGAGCAAAAATATTTAGTAATGAGATCATCAGATCTAACTGGAACTATCAGTTCAATAAGGAGTGGTCTTTGCGTTTTATAGCTCAATACGAAGAAACTAAAGCAGGTCCAATGACTAGGTTGACTGACAAAAAGAGCCTAAATTTTGATATCTTGCTTCGTTACGTAATTAATCCATGGTCTGCGTTTTATGCTGGTTACAATACAAACGAAAGCAACTTCGAGATTATAGAAGACGAAGGGCAAAGAGAATTAGTGGCAACAGACTATCTAAGAGGTGACGGTGATCAAATCTTTGTTAAATTCTCTTATCTGTTCCAGCGGTGAGGAAATCCCTTCCTCCACTTGCCTTCCGGTGGATTTAAGTCAGAATAAAGTATTACATAGACTGGTAGACAGATTCGCACTGATAGATTTTGTCTGTGACATACGCTGATCTTGAAGCTGCCACTCTAGAAAATGCTTCCTGAGCCCAGTCGGCAGAATAAAGAGCGTCAAACATGGCGCCTAGTCTTGCTAAATTAGGAGCTACAGCTACGGCTTGGTAGTCACTGGGATTACTTCCAGAGCCGATCGGTTGATAGACGTCTATCGAAGTATCTTCATACCCATTCGCATGGTAAGCCTCTTTTAATCCAGCCAGGGCTTCGAGATATGCTTGGGGATTATCGGTATCAATAGAAAGAGTGCGAGTCGCAAAGGTATCGAGGAGTTCTCCTTCATACGCCATAATGACTCGGCTGGTTTCCCAGCCTTTAAGCTCTCTAAAATCATCGAGGTCGGAGATAAAGTCTTGCATTTCGGCATTACTCAGCTGAATTTCGTAGCTAGCAAAAGCTGCTTCCATCGATGGGTAGAAGTTAAAAACCTGCATCTCGCCAGGCATTTCATTTCCGGAAACAGCGATACAAGCTCCCGCAAGCAAAGTCCCTGAAGCAGATATCACCTCTGTATTACTTTTTAATTGAGCAATATAGGAGGAGGGGTTTTTTGCTATAAGGTTGATGGTGGTCATCGCACCACTTAAATCAATTGTTTCTTCATGATTGTCCGCTGATGATACTGAGCTGAAAGACACAAGAAGTGAAAGTAATAAAATTTTCTTCATAATAATTTTCTCTGTAGTTATTGCTTAAGGCTAGTCACGAGAGTAAACGGTACCTTCCCACATTAATGTGGAGAGTTCGATCTCGCTTTCAGTGCGTACTTTCCCTACGCTTGAATCTTCACCTTCCATAACAAGTTTCCATTTGTGATTGCCAGACTGCTCCCAAGTACCTTCCTGGAATCCAATTACTTTTGAGCCATCTGGGAGAAAGCCTTCGCCCGCCCAGCTGCATGGGCCACCATTAGCGTTAGGGTCAGCTATGTCTTGTACAAAAGTGAGCGAGCCCCAGACGGTGCCATATACATCCATGTCACCTTCAGTCTCCCAGTTTACAACGCTAACTAACTGACCTTGTGCATTTCTAGAATATGAATTGCCTTTATGTTTTAATGAGAAATCTGCGATTTTTTCTGACATAGAATCACCTTCTTATTTTTTGTTAAGTTAACAATCAGTAAAAAAGCATTAACCCAATTTAGCTATCCTCTGTCAAATCTCTTTTCCCTTCAAGGCTTGCTAGTGATGCATGATTTAAGATATTTCTAGCCATAGAGGATGTTTGTTGTTTTGAATATTCTTTGTAAATAATAGTTCTGATTTTATGCATTTCATGATTTTCCGGTTCATGGTACATCGCTGTCTCAATCAGGTGACAAGCCAGACTATGCTTGCCTTGGTTAGATAGCTCTAGAGCTCTATCACACACTTTTTTAATTCCTCCAGCCAGTTTCACCCATTCTTGAGATTCTTTTTCTCTGGTCTCCGGTAGAAGACGATCATACTCTCCGTCCCACCATCCACCATAACGCCTCCAAATCATCCGTACTAAAAATTTTGGGTCATCGTAAACTGGTTTTAGCCACGGTTTTCCCATTAATTTCTTAGGAAATTCTACTTCTTTAAGGACCGCATTTAACGAAAGGCCTTTGTTCATTAACGAAAGTGTCTGTAGCTCTGTATCACGAAGAAATTCAGCGGTTGTTGATAATGCCTCTTCTATACGCTCCTTGCCAAAAATTGGAAAACCATGGCCAGGCAACATGATTTCTGGTTCACAATCAATCATCTTTTCTAATGCATCAGCCCAGTCTGAAACATACCGTTGCACCTTCTGAGGATTGCCTGCATTAGGAACAGCCCAAATAAACAAATCGCCTGTAACCAGTATTTTTCTTTCAGGAATGAACACCCAGGTATGATCATCAGTTTCTCCTCTTGCATGGTGTAATTCAAATGAAAGGTTTCCTTTCTTAAAATTCATTTCTTCATTGTAGATTTTATCTGGATATCTATAGTAGTCGGGCCATTTGAATTTAGGGACGTTAATAGCAAATTGCCTCCTGTTTATAGCTGTATTCCAGCCTAGAGTGCTCAGGTATCTATCAAAATGGTCGGGCATTAATGAATGACCATAGACTTCGGGCTTTGGCCAGCCTTTGTCTATAGCCTCTTTTTCAAAAAGTTCGGTTGAAAATATGTGATCTACGTGGTGATGAGTAAATATAGCAGCTACTAAGGGAGCCTTAGGACGCCAATTTCTTACCTCAATAAACGCTCTTTCTACGTCCAAGATGCTTCCTGCATCTAACATAACAAGGCCATCTCCTGTGTCTATAATGTAGAAGCCTGCAATTCCCTTGATTCCGAGTAAATCTTTATCAAGTTCTGTAGACCCCTTATAAAAAGAATGGACAGGATGGTGCTCAAACATAGTATCTAATTCACCATTCCAGGCTTTTTCTGCTAATTCGAGTAGATCTGTCATTTGGATTTCCCTGCGTCTCTTCAAACCGGATCAAAGCTTTAAAGGATAATTTCTACTGGTGTGGACCTGTAAGTATTTTACAACAAGGGGGTAGAGAAATGTCATAGGAAAACGTTAGAAAATTTCTCGACATGAATTAAAAAGTTATAGTGGAAGAATTCAAAGCCCAGACAATGACAAGCTAGGATATTGAGATAAAGATGAAGACTCTCTCAAGCAAGAAGGGTATTCTCTAAAACCCTCAGTGAATGAAAAGAATGTATAGAATAAATTAGGACTAATTAACATGAAATTAGAAAAATCTTCTTCTGCACACCACTACTTTGTTTCAGGCGAGGGAGAACCGTTAATTTTGTTGCATGGTTTTCCAGACTGTGCAGAAAATTACTTACATCAACTAGAATTCTTTTCTTCTAAAGGCTTTCAGGTATTTGCTCCTTTTATGCCGGGATATCACCCTGAAGACGCAGAGCTAGATACCTATCAGAGTTTGCGTATTAGTGAGGAGATAATTAAATTTAGTCGATCAGTCACGGATAGAAAGATTAACCTGGTTGGACACGACTGGGGAGCGGCTGTGGCTTATGGGATAGCTGGATTGGCGCCTGAATTAGTTAATAAACTGATTGCGGTCTCAGTTCCTCATGGGCCGAATTTAGGGGAGTCTTTCATATCAGATGGCGATCAGCAAAGAAAATCTTGGTACATGTTCTTTTTTCAATTGCCAATGGCTGATTTAGCGGTGCCCACCAATAACTTTTCTTTTATAGATAGATTATGGACTGATTGGTCACCTAATTGGCCTGAATACAAGGTTTATTGTGACAGGACTATAGAAATATTATCCCAGGAAAACGTACTTTCTAAAGCTTTAGCGTATTATAGAAGTACTTTTCAACCTTCCTTGCAGAGTGATCGGGTTAATCAAATGCAAGAAAAAATAGGTGTGAATAAGATCCGACCACCCACACTCTATTTGCATGGAGAGAATGACGGCTGCATAGCCGCTAATCTTTCCGAAGGTATGGATGCGAACTTTGAAAATTTAGAAATAAAGATACTGCCTGATTGTGGGCATTTTCTTCATCTTGAAAAGCCTGACGAAGTAAATAAAATTATATTAGATTTCCTGTCTGATTGATCTGGCAGGGTTGTTTATCCAATTTTTGGAGGATTCCAGTAATGTCAAAATTGACACTGGTGGCAACTATTTTTCTATTGCTTTCGGCAGTTGCGAATATACAAGCCCAGACAGGTGAACGGTCGGGTGAATGGCATTTTTTTGGAGGGGATAGTGGAAGTACCAAATATTCTTCCCTCGACCTGATTGATAAAGAGAATGTGGCTAATCTAGAAATAGCTTGGCGTTGGGAATCTGTCGACGGTCGTTTCAATATCGATCAACTTAAGGCGGAATACCCGAATCTGCAGGTAGCGAATGATGTTAGTAACGTAAGCATTGACAGCTTGAAGGCAGCGCCGCTTATGGTAGACGGCGTTATTTACATATCAACACCTTTTTACCAGGCAGCCGCAATAGATGCTGCTAATGGCGAAACTCTGTGGGTGCATGATCCTAGAAGTTATGCATCGGGTATACCGATTATGATGCTTGGATTTAGCAGCCGTGGACTCGCATATTGGTCAGAAGATGAGCAGTCGCGGGTAATCTGGGGTACAGGCGACGGATATTTGCTACAGGTCGATGCGGTCACTGGGGAACCAATTGAAGAGTTCGGTAACTCTGGACGTGTTGATCTGATAGCTGGTATCCCGCGAGCTAGAAGAAGGGCACCAATAAATTACTCGATCACCTCCTCGCCTATTATAATTCGTGACGTTATCGTAGTGGGTTCAGCTATATCTGATCAACCCGAATACAAAGAAATGCCGCCTGGTCACGTGCGAGGGTTTGATGTTCACACGGGCGAGCTACTTTGGACTTTCCATACTATCCCGCAACCTGGAGAGCTTGGCAATGACACCTGGGAAAATGGGTCCTGGGAATATTCCGGTCATGCTAATGTCTGGACGTTAATGAGTGCTGATGAAGAAACTGGCTATGTATATCTCCCCATCGGCTCACCCACTAACGATTTTTATGGTGGGCACCGACTCGGAGACAATCTTTTTGCTAACAGTTTGGTTGCTCTAGACGCAACAACCGGCAAGCGCGTCTGGCACTACCAGTTTGTGCATCATGACATATGGGATTCTGATCTACCTGCAGCACCGAACCTGATTGATATCACCGTCGACGAAAAGCGTATTAAAGCGGTTGCTCAGGTGACCAAACATGGTTTCGTGTTCGTGTTTGACCGAGTCACCGGGGAGCCGGTCTGGCCAATAGAAGAAAGAGCGGTTTCAGTTTCAGATGTACCTGGTGAAAGAGCCTCAGAAACCCAGCCTTTTCCTACAAAACCACCGGCATTTGATCGGCAGGGATTGACAATCGATGATCTGATTGATTTCACTCCTGAGCTTCGGCAAGAGGCTATCTCTATTGTTGAGCAGCACCGGTATGGTCCAATGTTTACGCCTCCCTCGTTGGCAGGAGAAGGAGACGATGCGACTAAGGGAACTATTAATGTACCTGGTTACATAGGAGGAGCAAATTGGGAAGGAGCGGCAGCTGACCCCGAAACTGGAATCCTATATGTACCATCAGCGACTATCCCCAGCTTGTCAGGTATGGTTGAGCCTCAATCAAGTGATGCGACACTGAATTACGTGCGAAACGTTACTACCAGAGTGGGGCCACAGGGACTTCCCCTGACTAAGCCACCCTACGGACGTATCACTGCGATTGATCTGAATAAGGGAGAGATATTGTGGCAAGAACCAAACGGTATTGGTTCACCTCAGGTCAGATCGCATCCTGCCCTAGTCGGAGTTGAACTACCTCCTTTGGGGGGTGGACTAGATTTAGTGCTTGTAACCAAGACCCTGTTGTTGTCAGCCCAGCCAACTCCAAATGAGTCGGGTTTCTTTCCTCTTGTTGCACGAGATAAGTTAACCGGGGAAGTCATAGCTGAGATAGAGCTTCCTGAACGCGCCATTGGTCCGCCTGTTACTTATCTTTTCGAAGGGGAGCAATACATTGGGGTTACAGTGCGCGGCACACCTCCGGAACTGGTTGTGTTGAATATTAGATGACTAGTAGGTAGTCCAACCAGGCTCAAGTCATAACTTTTATCTCTGATTGGCCCTCTTTATGATTATTGTTATTCATGAAAATAATGAATGGATTTCGCCATTCACAGCAGCTTTTGAAAAGTTAAATTTTGATTACCACATTTGGTATGTGCCTGAGATGAGTCTGGATCTGGCGGAGTTACCACCCGATGCTATTTATTGGAACAAAATGAGTGCATCCTCGCATACGCGTGGGCATCGGTACGAACCTGAATTAGTTTCCGGAATACTTTCTTGGCTGGAAAGACACAAAAGAACAGTCATCAACGGGTCCAAAGCGCTGGATTTGGAGATAAGCAAAATACGCCAGTATCAACAACTGGAGCAGTTTTCTATTAAAACACCAAAAACGTTTTGTGCCATTAGAAAGGAAGATTTAGTCAAAGGTGCTGATAGGATAGGTTATCCACTTATTACGAAACATAATAGAGCTGGTAAAGGGTTAGGCGTTAGGAAATTTGATAACGAGGAAGCTTTAAAGGATTATATCTTTGGTAACGATTTTGAAGCATCACCTGATGGAATTACCTTGTTGCAAGAATATGTCTATGCGCCGTCACAATCGATAGTAAGAATGGAATTTGTTAATTCTAAGTTTCTCTATGCAGTTGAAGTTGACACATCGCAAGGCTTTGAACTTTGCCCGGCCGATGCATGCGAAATCGAGTCAAATTGTCCGACGGAAGATTTTAATAAATTCAAAATAAATGGAAATTTTTCTATTCCTAATATCAGTGATTTTGAAAATTTCTTACGAGGAAATGACATTGGAATAGCGGGGATTGAAATTATCTTCGATGAAAATGGTAGTTGCTGGACCTACGACGTTAATACCAATACAAACTATAACTCAAAGGCAGAAGAGCAGGCCGACCAAAATGCTCCTGAGGCGGTAGCACGTTTTTTGGGAGCTCTTTCTAAATAAACAGGGCCCGCTACTTCCCTTTCCAGTTAGGAGGTCGCTTTTCAGCAAAAGCCTTAGGCCCTTCTATGAAGTCCTCACTATTTATCATAGCTTTTATTGCCGCGTAATTTGTACGCATATCTTTCATCGATTCTTCTAAAGACGCAAAATCCAGGCTGCGGTAAACGGCATCCTTGCTTGCTCTAATCGACAGAGGCGAACAAGCGATAATTTCGTTAGCCAATTCGTATGCTCTTGACATTAATTCATCAGATGGGACTACTTCGTTAACAAATCCAAGCTTTTCCCCCTCGGTAGCCGAAACATGGCGGCCAGTAAGAATCATGCCAAGTGCGCGCTTAGTCCCGATCTGCCTCGGTAATCTGTTTAGGCCACCGGCAAGCGCTGCTAAGCCGACCTTGGGTTCCGGTAGCGCGAATACTGCATTTTCTGAGGCCACGATCAAGTCGCATGCTAACGCTATCTCAAAACCACCACCCATTGCGACTCCGTTCACAGCAGCAATAACAGGTTTAACAAGATCAAATCTGGCCGTGAGCCCAGCAAATCCTAAGGGCATGGGTAGTCTTTCCCCACCTTCTGCCTGATAACGTAAGTCATTACCTGCGGAAAATGCTCTTCCTTCTCCGGTTATTATCGCTACCCACATTTCATCGTCAGCGGCAAAATCATTAAAAACCTCGGCCAGTTCGAGGTTTGCCATTGGGTGCAATGCGTTTAGACGTTCTGGACGATTGATGCTCACTTTCAAGATATGTTTATTTTTTTCAATCAAGCAGTACTTGGTTTTTTTCATTTTCATGATTTCATCTTTGGGTTTCGTTGCCGCTAATTCTACCTCCGTAGACACCGCGTAACACATCGAATACCACTGGCCTTAAATTTTTCTGACTGTAGTCTTCCTTGAAATAGCTGGTGTAGACAGCGACAAGGTCTAGTTTCGGATTAACTATGAGCCCTTGTCCACCCCAGCCACCTTTGAACATAAAACCTTCACTGTCTATGTAATCCCACTGGTAGATATTATGGCTTCCATTATCTCGTATTAGGTTGGGATTTGCGGAATTTAGTAGAAAGTTAATGTGATTATCTGAAATAATTTTTTTGCTGGATACCACACTTTCGGAAGGGGTAAACAAAAGGCCAAAACGGGCCAAGTCTCGCATATTAGATATAAAGCCTCCGTGGGTAAGCGGTATGCCGTAACGATAAGCGAGAAAGGAAGCATCGGCTTCGGCGCCAATATGTTGCCAGATTTCTCGTGTGAAGGCATCTTGAAATGGCTCCCCGGTGATCTTCTCCACCAACCAAGCCAGCACGAAAGTATTCATACCCGAATAGGAAAACTGTTCACCGGGTCCGGCGTGCCTGGATACCTTTAGTGTTTTCAGAAAGTCATAAGGATTGTCGGCCGCATTATCTTCCCTATATCCATCACCAATGGCCATCGAATATTGGTAATAG
>Ga0208881_1000183_pt1 | contig 20694 bp, 15 predicted proteins | sample Knorr_S23_td_AAI_FD_185610 | JGI IMG/M metagenome (GOLD analysis project Ga0208881, IMG submission 185610) | Marine microbial communities from Southern Atlantic Ocean transect - Knorr_S23_td_AAIW_ad_876m_LV_B (SPAdes) (version 2) | ecosystem: Environmental > Aquatic > Marine > Oceanic | place... | reverse complement strand
TGATCGCAGACTCCAACAATGATGGGGTATGGACTCCGGGAAACTACGCTGAAAATTTACTCCCTGAAAAAGTTTATTATTATCCCGAAGTGTTGAATTTAAGAGCCAATTGGGAATTGGAGATTGAGTTAAAAATTGAGAACTGAAAATTGGTATTAAGTACAAAGTAGTAGGTAGTAAGAATTAACTCCCGAACTATCGGGATGAAAATTGACAAAGGATAATTGAGAACAGATTACGAATTAAATAATTGATTTGTCAGGATTACAAAACTGCCAACTGAAAACTGATCACTGGTCACTTTAAATTAAAATCGTCTCGATCGGCTAGAAACGGCAAGCGTCTTCGAAGCTTAGAAAGGTGTTTTTTAGAAAGTGTCAATTCCACAAAACCAATTTCATTTTCGGGAGCCATAGAAATTAAATCTCCATCGGCATCGATCACTTGTGAATGTCCTGAATACATCGCTTTGTACCCATCTTCACCTATCCTGTTTAAACCAATAACGTATGCCTGGTTTTCTATGGCACGTGCCTTTAATAATACATCCCAGGCTGCAATTCGTTTTTCCGGCCAGTTTGCCACAAATAAAAGCAGATCATAATCCACATCATTACGCGAAAATACAGGAAAACGCAGATCATAACAGATCATAGGACATATTTTCCAGCCTTCGTACTCAACAATCAATCGTTCAGTTCCTGCCGTAAAATGCTTTTCCTCATCGATCAAATTAAATAAGTGTCGTTTGTCGTAATGAAGCACGCGTCCATTAGGCTCAACCCATAAAAGTCGATTAAAAATATGCCCCTTCTCTTTAATCATAAGGGAACCACATAAAACAGCTTTTTTCTTTTTGGATACAGATTTCATCCAGGCAAGGGTTTTGCCATCCATCGTCTCCGCCAAATGAGTAGAGGCTACCGAAAACCCTGTGCTAAAAAGCTCAGGTAAAAGAATCAGGTCTGCATCAGTTACCTCTGCTAAATAAGTCGCTATCTGAGTCCTGTTTTTCAAAGCATCTTCCCAGTGCAAATCACATTGCAGCAGACATATATTTAATTCTTCCTTCATGGTTTATTATTCTTTGCTACGTATATTCAAAAGTAAGCATTGTATCTTTAAGTTATATTTTATCCATCTCAAATCCAAAAAAAAAGACCATCTCTTTCGAGATGGTCTTTGCTATATTGATCTGTTTACCCAAAGAGGGTCACAGATTAAAGGTCGCGTATTACTCCTCTTCTTTTACGGCTTCAATTACTAAAGTGTCAACTGCAGTTTCAGGAACTACGGTTTCAACAACTTCAATTGTGCTTACTGTTTCTTCAATATGTGTATTTGAAGCGTGATTCGTTCCTCCACCTAAGATTGGAGCGATAACTAAACCAATTAAACAAGTTAGCTTAATTAAGATATTCATAGAAGGACCCGAAGTATCTTTAAATGGATCTCCAACAGTATCACCGGTAATAGCAGCTTCATGAGCAGCAGAGCCTTTATGAGTCATTTCACCATTAATCATAACACCGGCTTCAAATGATTTCTTAGCATTATCCCATGCACCCCCAGCGTTGTTTTGGAAGATCGCCCAAAGAACACCGGAAACAGTAACACCTGCCATATAACCACCTAACATCTCTGCAATCATAAGATTGTCCATTCCAAATAACATCGGCGCAAAAGTAATAGCTAAAGGAAATCCAATAGTTAAGATCCCCGGAAGCATCATTTCTTTTAATGAAGCGTTCGTAGAAATCTCAACACATTTATCGTATTCTGGTTTTCCCGTTCCTTCCATTATGCCAGGAATTTCTTTAAACTGTCTTCTTACTTCATAAACCATTTCCATTGCCGCTTTACCAACAGCATTCATAGCTAATGCAGAGAATACAACAGGAACCATTCCTCCAATAAATAACATCGCTAAAACTGGTGCTTTAAAAATGTTAATTCCATCAATACCCGTAAATGTTACATAGGCAGCAAATAAAGCTAAAGATGTTAATGCTGCAGAAGCAATGGCAAATCCTTTACCGGTAGCAGCAGTTGTATTTCCTACTGAATCTAAAATATCAGTTCTTTCTCTTACAATTGGATCTTGCTCGCTCATTTCAGCAATACCACCTGCATTATCCGCAATTGGTCCAAAAGCATCAATAGCTAACTGCATTGCTGTTGTTGCCATCATAGCAGAAGCTGCCATAGCAACACCATAAAATCCTGCAAATGCATAGGAAGACCATATTGCCAATGCAAATAAAATTACGGTTGGGAAAGTAGAAATCATCCCTGTAGCTAAACCAGCAATAATATTAGTTCCTGCTCCTGTAGCTGATTTTTCAACAATATTTAAGATTGGTTTTTTACCTAAACCAGTATAGTATTCGGTAACAGAAGAAATAACACCACCTACAATTAAACCAATTATAGTAGCATAAAATACACGCATAGCAGTAATGTCTTTCAATACATTTCCACCTGTTTCAAAGAAATTCATTTTCATTGTTTCAGGTAACATCCATGTAACTAAACCGTAACATGAAACTGCCACTAAAGCAATTGAGAACCAATTCCCTTTATTTAAAGCACCCATTACTTGAGATTCTTTAGCATCATTATTTTTAATAGAAACCAACATAGTTCCTAACATAGAAATTACAATACCAACTCCAGCAATTGTCATAGGTAATAAAATAGGCCCAATAGAACCAAAACCGTTAAAAATACTAATATCATTTACTTCAATAATATAGTTTCCTAATACCATTGCAGCTAATACTGTAGCAACATAAGAACCAAATAGATCGGCACCCATACCGGCAACATCACCTACGTTATCACCAACATTATCGGCAATCGTTGCAGGGTTACGAGGATCATCTTCAGGAATACCAGCTTCTACTTTACCTACAAGGTCAGCACCTACATCGGCAGCTTTGGTATAAATACCTCCACCTACACGAGCAAATAATGCAATTGACTCAGCACCTAAAGAGAATCCGGCTAAAGTTTCTAGAACAACCGTCATATCATGAGTATTCGTCCATTCACCAGCCATAAAGAAATGGTAGAAAACAATAAAGAAAACAGTAAGTCCTAAAACAGCTAAACCTGCAACACCAAGTCCCATTACTGTTCCACCACCAAATGATACTTTAAGTGCATCAGGAAGAGAAGTTCTTGCTGCTTGTGTCGTTCTTACATTTGTTTTGGTTGCTATCTTCATTCCCATATTCCCAGCTAAAGCAGAGAAAAATGCACCTATAATAAATGCAATTACAATGAGCCAGTGTGTAGAAGGAACTATTGTTGATACAATAAATAATAGAACACTTACACCAACAACAAATAGTGTTAATAGTCTGTATTCAGCTTTTAAAAAGGCTAAAGCACCCTCATAAATATGGTCTGAGATCTCTTTCATTTTTCCGTCTCCTGCATCTTGTTTTAATACCCAAGATTGTTTGGCTGCCATATACAATAAGCCAACAATTGCCATTACTATTGGCAAATAAATAATCATTGATTCCATAGTCTTCTATGTCTTTTTGTTTTACGAGTCCGCAAAGATAATCATATATTGGAAAAATATAACTCTCATACTATTAGAAAAATAGTCACATATTAAATAACACTCTTAACACTCTTACTTTTAGGTGTTTACAAGATGGGTCATGTAGGTAATTTCAATTAAGGAAATATCCTTTAGCGGAGGAAAACATCGAAATCATTATTATTTTCGTATAAGTGTAGTAGTAACACAATAATTTTATATCTTGGTCGACCAATACGATTCTTTATAGAAGAACTCCGAACGAGTTGATAAACTTCTTATTAAAGCGATTGTTTGAATTAGTAACACAGCAAAGATCAAACTTAAATGAACACGATTGAATTTACATTCAACTGCTTTTATTTCTTCTATGACAGATAGAGGCTTTTCGTGTGTTATTTAAAAAAAATAAAATGTAAAAGTCTCGATAAAAACGAGGCTTTTTTTAGTTTAAAAAAGAATGAAAGTAGCGATACAAGGGATTAAAGGATCTTTTCATCACATAGTTGCCGAGCAATATTTTGGTAAAAATATTGACCTGGTAGAATGCTTGTTGTTTAGTGAAATGCCTGATCTGTTAAAAGAAAATAAAGCAGAGGTGCTGATCATGGCAATTGAAAATTCTATTGCCGGAGCTATTTTGCCTAATTATGCGCTAATCGATGAGTACAAACTCAACATTTGCGGTGAGTATTACTTACCGATCCATCATAATTTAATGGCTTTAAAAGGTCAAAAAATAGCAGAGATTAAGGAAGTCTATTCTCACCCCATGGCCTTACTGCAATGCCGTAAGTTTTTTAAAAACCATCCGCACATCAAGTTAATTGAAGACCAGGACACAGCAGATGTTGCCAAAAGAATTCAAGACGAAAAGCTGATGGGCGTAGGCGCAATAGCGAGTAATTTAGCGGCAGACATCTATGATCTGGAAATTCTTGCGTCTGAAATTCAAACGATCAATGATAATGCGACACGCTTTTTCATTCTAAACAATTCAGCTAACGGCAATACAACATCTGCAAGCAAAACTTCGATAAAATTTGTAGCGAGTAATGATACGGGAAGTTTGGCTGCAGTATTGGGTATTCTGGCGAAACATCACTTGAATTTAACCAAAATTCAATCGATGCCGATCATAGATACACCATGGAAATATGCCTTTTTTGTCGATTTTATTTTCAATAGCTACAGCGATTATTCGAATGCTATTCGAGAAGTAAAAGAAAAAGTAGTCACCTTAAAAGTTTTAGGTGAATACACTAAAAGTAAACGATCATGATAGAAAAAGCGGAACGATTACGATCTGTTACAGAATACTATTTCTCTAAAAAATTAAGGGAAGTAGCTGCTTTGCGTAAGGAAGGAAAGTCCATTATAAATATGGCCATTGGAAGTCCTGATCTGCCACCCCCTGCAAAGGTAATTGAGGCATTAAACAGTACTACTGAGATAGCAAACGCACACCAATACCAAAGCTACCAGGGAATCCCGGAACTTAGAGAAGCCATAGCCGATTTTTACCAAAAGCATTATCGTGTTTCGCTGGATCCAAGCCAGGAGATCTTACCTCTAATGGGCTCAAAAGAAGGAATTATGCACATATCCATGGCCTTTTTAAATAAGGGTGATGGTGTCTTGATCCCAAACCCCGGCTACCCGAGCTATGCTTCGGTAGGAAATTTGATGGAAGCAAAAGTAATTACTTATAATCTAAGCGACGCGAACAACTGGCGACCCAATTATGAAGAACTTGAAAAACAAGATCTGAGTGATGTGAAGATCATGTGGTTAAATTACCCACACATGCCTACAGGTGCTACTGCTACAAAAGACGATTTTAAAGAAGCCGTTGCCTTTGCAAAAAAGCACAATATCTTAATCGTAAACGACAATCCCTACAGCTTTGTATTAAATGATAATCCGCTAAGCATTTTAGAAGTTGAAGGTGCCAAAGATGTTGCCATAGAACTAAATTCATTGAGCAAGACATTTAACATGGCCGGATGGCGTGTGGGAATGGTTGTTGGGGAAGCCTCAATCATTAAAACCATTTTACAGGTGAAAAGTAATATGGACTCGGGCATGTTTTTAGGCATTCAAAAAGGAGCCATCGCTGCATTACAGAGTCCGGATCGTTGGTTTGAAGAGCTAAATGAAACCTATGTAAAGCGAAGAAAGATCGTTTGGCAAATATTTGATGCACTACAATGTTCATACAACAAAGAAAGTGCGGGATTATTTGTTTTGGCAAAACTACCCAAAGGGGAAAATTCTATTGAATTTATCGATAAGCTACTGCATGAAAAAGAAGTATTCATCGCACCAGGAACCATATTTGGCAGCAATGGAGAAGGCTACATCAGAGCATCGCTTTGTGTTTCGGAGAAACTCTTGATGGAAGTGTTAAATCGTTTATCAACAGTAAAGATCTAAGCATGGAAAAACTGGCAGTAATAGGTTTAGGTTTGATTGGAGGCTCAATGGCTTTGGATTTAAAAAAGCGATTGAACTATGAGGTTTATGGGATTGATAAAAACCCTGATCACATCAAAAAAGCCCTGGAATTAGGGGTGATAGATAAAGAAGCTGACTTTTCTGAGCTGGCAGAAGTGTCTGTTGTGATCGTTGCCGTTCCTGTAGATAAAATTGCAGAAGTAAGCATAAAAGTCTTGGATGTCATCTCAGAGGGCACTTTAGTTTTTGATGTAGGTTCGGTAAAAAACAATATTTGTGAGGCTTTGAAAACGCATCCAAAACGCGAAAATTTTGTTGCAGCGCACCCATTGGCAGGAACTGAATTTTCCGGACCTGAAGCCGCAATATTAAATTTGTTTGATGAGAAAGTTGCCATAATTTGCGAGTCGGAAAAAACAAATTGGGAAACTTTAGACAAAGCAATCAGCCTGTTTAAGCAATTAAATATGCGAATTAAAATGATGCCTCCCGTGGAACACGACAGACATGTGGCTTATGTATCACACCTTTCTCACGTAAGTTCATTTATGCTTGGAAAAACCGTTTTGGAAATTGAAAAAAACGAACAGGCTATTTTTGACATGGCAAGCACCGGATTTTCCTCAACAGTACGTCTGGCAAAAAGTGCGGCAAATACATGGACTCCTATTTTTCTTCAGAACAAAGAAAATATCATTAAATCTCTTGAGGGATACATTAAAAACTTAGTGGAGTTCAAATCATTTATTGAAACAAACGATAAAGAAATGCTGAACAAAACAATGGACGGCACAAATTACATCAAGACCATTTTAGATGGCATAACACCGAACAAAAAGTAATAACTAGTAAACAACAGAATCATGGAAATAACAAAAGACAACAGAAAATGGTTAGACAATTTGGGTTTATCACACCCTGTTGTTATTGCCGGCCCTTGTAGTGCAGAAACAGAAGAACAAGTACTAAAAACGGCACATGCATTAAAAGATACCGACACCAATATTTTTAGAGCAGGTATCTGGAAACCAAGAACCCGTCCGGGAGGATTTGAAGGTGTAGGAGAAAAGGGTTTGCCATGGTTACAGCGTGTCCGTGAAGAAACGGGATTTAAAATTACAACTGAAGTTGGTAATGCCGACCACGTAGAAAAAGCATTAAAACACGATGTGGATATTTTATGGATCGGAGCAAGAACTACGGTAAATCCATTTGTTGTTCAGGAAATAGCAGATGCTTTAAAAGGAGTAGACAAACCCGTGTTGGTTAAGAATCCTGTAAACCCCGATCTAGCTTTATGGTTAGGAGGAGTAGAACGTATTAAATCTGCAGGAATTTCACAACTTGGGGTTATCCACAGAGGATTTTCATCGTACAAGTCATTAAATTACAGAAACAAACCAAAATGGCATATTGCTATTGAGTTGAAAAAAGAATTTCCTGACTTACCTTTAATTTTAGATCCTTCACATATTTGTGGACGTAGAGATACCATCTTAGATGTTTCTCAAACCGCTTTAGATTTAAATTACGACGGATTTATGATCGAAACTCATATTGATCCGGATAATGCTTGGAGTGATGCGAAACAACAAGTTACACCTACACATTTAAAACAAATCATCGAAGATCTAGTCATTCGTAAGAAAAGTAGTTCAGAAGAAACCTTCCAACAGAAATTAAGTATCTACCGAAATGATCTGGACATATTAGACAATGATCTAATCGCATTACTGAAAAACCGAATGGACATTTCAGGTCAGATCGGTACTTTAAAACGAACAGAAAACGTTGCTATTTTACAAAGTTCCCGATGGGAAGAAATATTGACTTCCATGATCGCAGAGGCAGATAAAAAAGGTTTAAACAAAGAGTTTATCACCGAAATATTTAAAGCCATTCACGTAGAATCAATTAAGACTCAACACGAAACGAAATAATCCAAAAAAAAGCCACTTAAAAAAGTGGCTTTTTTTTGTTACTCAATCAAATCGATAACGATACCCTCTTCGGTTTTAGTTGCTTTAGTGAGGCCTAACTTACCCAAAGACTTTATTCCCTTATCCCACTTTTTGTTGCTCAACTGAGTAAGGGTTTTAAGCTCATTCAAATCCATAGATTTTCTTTCACTAAGAATATCAAAAATAACTTTCTCATGATCCTTTAGGTCCAAAGGTTGGTTAGAATCAAATTTCTCGGGACGCATTTGTGGGAAGAACAATACTTCCTGAATAGAGGACTGATTGGTTAACAACATCGTTAAACGATCGATACCTATCCCCATACCTGAGGTAGGAGGCATTCCGTATTCCAGAGCTCTCAAGAAATCCTGATCGATAAACATCGCTTCATCATCTCCTTTAGCAGATAAAGCCAATTGCTCCTCAAAACGCTCACGTTGATCGATCGGGTCGTTTAATTCTGAATAGGCATTGGCAATTTCTTTACCATTTACCATTAATTCAAAACGCTCCGTTAATTCCGGGTTATCGCGGTGTACTTTACACAAAGGAGACATCTCTTTTGGATAGTCGGTAATGAAAGTTGGTTGGATGTAGTGTGGTTCACATTTCTCTCCGAATATCTCATCAATCAATTTTCCTTTACCCATGGTGTCATCCACCTCAATGCCTAAGTTTTTACAAGCTTCTCTCAACTGAGCTTCATCCATCCCCGAAACATCAATTCCGGTATGCTCTTTAATGGCATCTATCATGGTGACACGAGCAAAAGGAGCTTTAAAACTAATCTCCTTATCCCCCATTACAACATCCGTTTTACCATTCACATCCATTGCTACACGTTGAATCATTTGCTCGGTAAAGTCCATCATCCAGTTGTAGTCTTTGTAAGCTACATAGATTTCCATCACGGTAAATTCCGGATTATGCGTACGATCCATTCCTTCGTTACGGAAGTCTTTGGCAAATTCGTACACCCCGTCAAAACCACCTACGATCAATCTTTTCAAATACAATTCATTGGCAATTCTCAAATACAAAGGAATGTCAAGAGCATTGTGATGTGAGATAAAAGGACGCGCGGAAGCTCCACCGGGAATTGGTTGAAGTATCGGTGTTTCAACTTCCAAATAATCTCTTTCGTTAAAAAAAGCACGCATGCTATTTATGATCTTGGTACGTTTAATGAAAGTCTCTTTTACACCTTCGTTTACAACCAGGTCAACATAACGCTGACGGTAACGTAATTCCGGATCGTTAAAAGCATCATGTACTTTTCCGTCATCGTCGGTTTTAACCACAGGAAGAGGTTTTAACGATTTAGAAAGTACCGTAAAGTTTTTTACCAATACTGAAATTTCACCTACCTGAGTTTTAAAAAGTTCTCCCTCAACACCTATAAAATCACCCATGTCGAGTAATTTTTTAAAGACATCGTTGTACATTATTTTGTCTTCTCCACTACAAATTTCATCACGGTTAAAGTACAATTGTAAACGACCTTCGGCATCCTGCAACTCGGCAAAAGATGCCTTCCCCATGATACGACGACTCATCAGACGCCCTGCCAAGCATACCTTTTTCCCTTCTTCGTAATTCTCCTTACAATCTGTGGTGTAAGCACTAACGTTATAGGCTGCTGCGGGGTACGGTTCGATCCCTAGATCCCTTAGTTTTTTAAGAGATTCTCTTCGAACCGATTCTTGCTCTGATAATTGTCTGCTCATGGCTTAAAATTTGGACAAATATACCAAACTTTTGAAAGATAAATCCTTACTTTGCAGCCTGTAAAAACAGATTAACTTTAGAGTAAAAATATCATGAAAGATTTGATTACTGGTTTTGGAGATCAACTGCGACATGCCTTAGAAATTGGAGCCAACACCTCTTTGAAAGAAAACACTAATAAGATTGAAAGTGTTTTAATTACTGGTCTTGGGGGTTCTGGAATCGGCGGAACCATCGTTTCTGAATTAACAGCTCAGGAATGTTCTGTGCCAGTTAGCACAAACAAAGGTTATGATTTACCGGGATACATAAATGAAAACACCCTAGTTATTTGCTCTTCCTTTTCAGGAAATACGGAAGAAACTATCGAAGCTTTTGATAAAGCAAAAGCTAAAAATGCTGAAATTGCTTGTGTAAGTTCTGGAGGGAAACTGATTGAATTAGCAAAAGAGCACAACCTGAATTACATTCAATTGCCTTCTGGCGATTCTCCTAGAGCTATGATGGGATACTCCATTACGCAATTACTCTATGTTTTAAATCACTACGGTTTAATAGGTGACGGATTCAAAGCTGAACTTAATAAGGCTGCAGATTTAGTTGATAGACTACAAGATGAAATTCAAGCAGATGCAGAAAAAATTACAGACCATTTATATGGTAAAATCCCTGTAATATATGCTTGTGATGGCTACCAAGGTATGGCTGTTCGATTCACGCAACAACTTGCCGAAAACTCCAAAATGGTTAGCTGGCACAACATCATTCCGGAAATGAACCACAATGAGTTGGTAGGTTGGAGAACTAAAAATGAAGACCTGGCTGTCATCTTCTTCCGCAATGAAAGTGACCACAAACGAAATCAAAAACGTATTGAAATCAATAACGAAGTGGTTTCAAGGTATACTTCTTCGGTTATGGAATACTGGTCAAAGGGAGATACGATGATTGAGAAAACTTTTTATTTGATCAATGTAGGTGATCATGCAACTTTCAACCTTTCGAAAAGAAATGGAGTTGTTGTTGAAGAAATAGATGTGATCAATTACCTGAAAGGAGAATTGGCTAAATTTTAATTCTGAACAGCTGAACAAAACTCTCCTAAATGCCATCTTGTGTTTATGAACTAATAAACATTATTGGTGTAATTTCGTGAACTAAGATCAGCTGATAGAATGCAAAAAGTAAAATACATCAACCTGGGTCTAATAGACTACAAAGAAGCCTGGGATTACCAGGAAGAATTATTTCAGGCTATTATTGATGTAAAGCGTGCGAATAGAAAACGTGAAAATGAAAAGCTTGCTTTGGAACAAACCCAAAGCAAGCTTATTTTTTGTGAACACCCACACGTTTTTACTTTGGGTAAAAGTGGTCATCAATCAAATTTATTGGTCAACGAAGAACAGTTGGCAGCTAAAGGGGCTCGTTTTTATAAAATTAATCGTGGTGGTGACATTACTTACCACGGGCCGGGACAGTTGGTGGGTTACCCAATTTTCGACCTAGACAACTTCTTTACAGACATTCATAAATACCTTCGCTATCTCGAAGAAGCAGTAATCCTTACACTTGCCGAATATGGTATTAAAGCCGGTCGAATAGAAGGCTCTACGGGTGTTTGGTTAGACTGGGACAATCCCAAAGCAAGAAAGATCTGTGCTTTGGGCGTTCGATCAAGTCGATGGGTAACCATGCACGGATTTGCCTTTAACATCAACTCAGATCTAAATTACTTCACGAATATCATTCCTTGTGGAATTACCGACAAGGCAGTTACCTCTCTGGACAAAGAATTGGGGAGACCCGTTGAAATGAAAGAAGCACAGGAAAAGATGAAAAAACATATGGAATTGCTTTTTGAAATGGAATTGGTTTAAATAATCTGCCTTACAATATTAAGCATAGGGTAAACACCTTATACTTAGGACTTTTGACTTTGTACTCTTGATTTTCTTCCTTACATTTATAATCCTAAATTTTAAATCATAAAACTAGGCAAATAAAAAACTTTAACATTTGGGTGTGCCAACGAGCGAAAACCAAATGAATATTAAAAATCAAAGATATAAACATGAGATACATTATTGCCCTATTTAAAACACTCTTGTTATTACTCATTATTCTGAATGCCTATATTCTTCTTAGCGGCAAGACCTACGTTTATAAAGCTCTAAAAATTGGCTACATGCGAGGGCATAATACGGCAACTATTGAAGATATTCAATTTTTTGATACGCGTATTGTGGAGTCCGAAAGTGGAGAACAATGGCCTGAAGCCTCTGATTACAATCAAAAAGAAATTAGTGAAGAACTTAGGAGAAGACTCGAAAAAAATAAATCGATTGCCTTTACCATAATTCAAGGCGATAGTATTCGCTATGAAGAATATTGGGGCATTGGCTCTCGTACTTCGCAAACCAATTCGTTTTCTATGGGTAAATCTATTGTAAGCATACTTGTTGGTATTGCAATAGATGAAAGATTCATAGAAAGTGTTGACCAAAAAGTAATCGACTTCATTCCCGAGTACAACCGAGAGGGAAAACATTACAACCGGGAAGTGACCATTAAGCATTTACTTACCATGAGTTCAGGGATGAACTGGTATGAGGACTATTACAACCCCTTTGGAGTTACTGCAGAATCCTATTTCACAAAAGAGTTAGAAACATTAATGTTCAGTATTAATTTCACTGAAAAACCTGGAGAAAAATGGCATTACCAAAGTGGAAACACACAACTTCTGGGAGTGATCTTAGAACGTGCAACAGGCAAAACATTAAGTGATTATGCGTCCGAAAAATTATGGAAACCTATGGGTGCTACTGATGATGCCGAGTGGATGTTAGATGCGGAAAATGGAATTGAAAAAGCGTATTGCTGCTTCAATTCAAATGCCTTGGATTTTGCTCGTTTCGGTCAGCTTTATATGGATAAAGGAAGTTGGAAAGGACAGCAAATCGTTGACTCCGCATATGTGAAAGCTTCATTGAACCCGGATCTAAAAGACTATTATGGATATTCCTGGTGGCTTGATGGAACTCGGTATAAATATCCGGGTTTCTGTATGAGAGGCGTCAGTGGTCAATATGTAATTACAATACCTGAACTAGATTTGGTGGCCGTTCGCTTAGGACACAAACGCGAACTAAAACACAATAACACCACCATCGACGACCTAACCTTTTACATAGAGGAGGTTATTAAGCAATACGATGTTATTGTTAATTAATAATGACTAATTGTCAGACCGAAGAACAAAGTATTTTGGTAGATTGGCATCAAGTACCAGATATCAGAAATTACGAATTGATAATTGACAACTTTCAATTTTTAACTTTTAATCTTTAACTTTCAACTTTAAAATATTCAACGATTATTCATCCAATTCTACATATTAAAAACCTATCCCTTTCTTTTGGAGAGGGAGCGCATCGAAACAGAGTGCTACATTCGGTGGATTTGTCATTACACAAGGGCGAAATGTTAGCCCTAGTCGGTGAATCCGGTTCAGGAAAATCTGTGACCAGCTTAACGAGTATGCAGCTTATTCCGAATTTGACTTCGCATTTGGATAGCGGTGAAATTTGGTACGAAAAAGGTCGTGAAAAAATTGCAATCCATTCATTAACTGAAAAAGAGATGCAAGCGTTCCGAACTAAGGAAATTGCGATGATATTTCAGGAGCCAATGACGGCATTAAACCCTTCCATGACTTGTGGGAAACAAGTTTTTGAAGCCATACAAACACATCTAAGATTAGGTTCTGAAGCTAATAAAAGGCGATGTTTGGAATTGTTTGAGTCTGTTGAGCTTCCCAACCCAGAACGTATTTACAAGGCCTACCCTCATCAACTTTCCGGTGGACAAAAGCAAAGAGTTATGATCGCCATGGCTTTGTCTTGCGAGCCTAAAATCCTCATTGCCGATGAACCGACAACAGCATTGGATGTAACGGTTCAGAAAGAAATATTAGAACTTATAAAAAGACTGCAAAAAAAACATCAAATGGCCTGTTTATTTATCAGTCATGATTTGGAATTAGTACGAGAAGTGGCCGATAGGATCGCCGTAATGCAAGACGGAAAGATTGTAGAAAATAAGATTAAAAAAGAACTTTTTGAAAACCCCGAACACGCTTACACAAAAGCCCTATTGGCTTGCAGACCCGACATTAATAAAAATTTAAAAAGCCTGGCTACCGTCAGTGATTTTCTTGAAAATGACGATTTTAATTTAAAAGAATTTTACGCTCAAAATGAATTGAATCCGGAGCAAATAAAAAAAACAAGAGAAAACTATTACAACAAACCACCCATCATTGAGGTGAAGGGGCTTTCAAAAGTGTATGATGACAAAGGATTCTTTGGAAAAGGAACTGAAATTAAAGCCCTCGAAAATGTAAGCCTTGAATTATTTAAGGGTGAGAGTTTGGGAATTGTTGGAGAGTCGGGATGTGGAAAAAGCACCTTAAGTAAATGTATTATTCAACTTGAAAAACAAAGTAAAGGAAAGGTTTTATACAAAGGAACAGATATAAAAGAGTTAATCGCTACAGATCCATTAAGCTACAGAAAGGCGGTACAAATGATCTTTCAGGATCCGGCAAGTGCGCTCAATCCCAAAATGCGAATTGGCGACATTTTAACAGAAGTGATGAAGGTACATCAGATTGGAAATAATCGATCCGAAAGAAAACGAAAAGCAATAGCCCTGCTTGAAAAAACAGGTTTAAAAGCCGAACATTTTAATCGTTACCCTCACGAATTTTCGGGTGGACAAAAGCAAAGAATAGGTATTGCCAGAGCATTAGCTTTAGAACCTAAAATTATCATCTGTGACGAATCGGTTTCTGCATTGGATGTTTCTGTGCAGGCACAAGTGCTTAATCTCTTAAACGAGTTAAAAGAAACTTTTTCTCTGAGTTACGTCTTCATCTCACATGACCTGAGTGTGGTAAAGCATTTTTGCGATCGAATTATCGTTCTAAACAAAGGAAAAATAGAAGAAAAAGGATTCCCGGAGGAATTGTTTGAGAAAGCAAAGTCTGATTACACCCGAAAATTAATTGACTCGATTCCGGGGAGGTAAGTACTTAAAGTTGATTATGGTATCTACTGAAACTTTAAGTACTTTAGGCACTTCAAGTACTTTTTTCTACTCCAAAGCCTTCATCACGCGCTTTTGAAAAAGCAGCATGATACCTACACCAATAGAAATAGCTGCATCGGCGATATTAAATACAGGTCTGAAAAAGACAAAGTAATCGCCACCCCAAAACGGGATCCATTCAGGCAAGTAGCCTTTAAACATCGGAAAGTAGAACATATCTACAACACGACCGAAAAAGAGTGGTGCATATCCCCCACCTTCAGGTAGGAAGCTCGCCAACTGATGATAACTTTCAGAAAATAAAACACCATAAAAGACTCCATCCAGAATATTACCAATGGCTCCGGCAAGAATTAATGACAAAGAGGTAATGAGGACCTTATCGGCATTTTTTCGGATCAGCTTCATAAGAAATGAAACTATGAATCCTACAAAAACAATACGAAATAAGCTTAGAGTAAGCTTTCCCCAATCGCCACCGAATTCCATTCCGAAAGCCATTCCATTATTTTCCGTAAAATGAATGTAGAACCAATCCAGAATCTGATATTCCTGACCCAGATACATATGAGTTTTAACCCATATTTTTAATGCCTGGTCAAGAATTAAAGTAATGAGGATGATCCAAATCGGTCTTTTCAAAGAATCTATTTATTACGGTTCTGCATCTCTTTAGCTTCGATACTCAAAGTAGCGTGAGGAACCAATTTTAGACGTTCTTTTTTAATTAATTTACCCGTAACTCTACAAATTCCATACGTTTTATTTTCTACGCGAATAAGCGCATTTCTCAAGTCACGGATAAATTTTTCCTGACGTTGAGCTAAAAGAGAATTCGATTCCTTAGAAAGAGTTTCTGATCCTTCCTCAAATGCTTTAAAAGCAGAATAAGTGTCGTTAGTCCCATTTCCGGTACCTTGAGTAATAGAATCTCTTAAACGTTTTAAATCATTGTCGGCAGATTCAATTTTCTCTAATATTAAAATTTTAAACTCTGCTAAATCATTATCTGAATATCTTTTACTTACCTCTATCATCACGTTATATTTTTGGGAGATTAATATCCTATTTTGTTAAGGCAATATAGGTTTTTATCTCATCAAATTCAACGGCTACAGCATTTTTTGGCTCAGTCTCGCAGATAAATATCTCATCAGCAAGCGTTTCACCACAGATGTAACTTTTGTTTGAAACGATAGCAGATTCGATCTTATCGTTTTGAGCAATACTCAATTTAATCCGGTCGGTAACTTCCAGCCCGGCATCTTTTCGCATATTCTGTATGCGATTCACCAACTCTCTAGCAATCCCTTCTTCAAGTAAGCCCTCATTCATCGTAATATCCAGAGCTACTGTCATTCCTTTATTATTCGCTACCAATAAGCCCGGAATATCTTGTGAGCTGATGAAAACATCTTCTGTTGAGATCACTAAATCAGCACCATCAATATTTAAAGTATAGGAACCCTCTTTTTCAAGTTGGTTGATATCTCCCTGTTCGAAACCTGAAATTGCGGCAGCAATTACTTTCATTTGTTTCCCATATTTAGGTCCTAAAGCCTTAAAGTTGGCTTTAATTTCCTTTACTAAGACGTTAGAATCCTCCGACATAAAATCTAATTCTTTCACATTTACTTCTGAAAGAACTAAAACCTTAATGGCATTAATCTGTGCTTTTATCTTTTCATCAGAAGCAGGGATCATAATCTTTTGAAGTGGCTGACGTACACGTAATTTTTCTTTTTTACGAAGTGAAAGCACCATCGAAGTGATGTTTTGTGCCATTTGCATACGCTTCTCCAAGTCGGAATCAATTAAGGTCTCATCTGCCACAGGGAACAATGCTAAGTGAACAGATTCTTCTTTTGGAAGCTCCGTTACATTCATTAGATCCTGATACAAACGATCGGTGAAGAATGGAGCAATAGGCGAAGACATTTTAGCAATGTTTACCAAACAAGTAAACAAGGTTTGGTAAGCCGAAATTTTATCCTGAGCATATTCTCCCTTCCAGAATCGGCGACGGCACAATCGAACGTACCAATTACTTAAGTTTTCAGTAACAAAGTCTTGTAATAAACGTCCTGCACGTGTTGGTTCATATTCGCCATAAGCTTTATCCACTGCTTTCATCAAAGTATTTAATTCTGATAAAATCCAGCGATCAATTTCCGGTCGTTCTTCAAGGGCAATATCGGCTTCAGCATACGTGAAGCCATCGATGTTCGCGTAAAGACTAAAGAAAGAGTAGGTATTGTAAAGTGTTCCGAAAAATTTTCTTTGCACTTCGGCAATACCGTCTATGTCAAATTTCAAATTATCCCAAGGTTGAGCATTGGTAATCATGTACCAACGAGTTGCATCGGGGCCGTATTTACTTAAAGTTTTAAATGGATCTACAGCATTCCCCAATCGTTTAGACATTTTCTGTCCGTTTTTATCGAGCACTAATCCGTTAGAAACCACATTCTTGTAGGCCACAGAATCAAAACACATGGTTGCGATGGCATGCAGTGTAAAGAACCACCCACGCGTTTGATCGACCCCTTCAGCGATAAAGTCTGCCGGGTAAGAAGTTTGCCCGTCAATCAATTCTTTATTCTCAAATGGATAGTGCCATTGAGCATAAGGCATAGAACCGGAATCGAACCAAACATCGATCAAGTCAGATTCTCTGTGCATCGGTTTTCCGTTAGGAGAAACCAATACAATTTCATCTACGTAATTTTTATGTAAATCGATTTTATCGTAATTCTCTTTCGACATATTACCCGGCTCAAAATCTGTAATGGGATTATTCTCCATAACGCCGGCGGCAACCGATTTTTCACACTCCTTGTAAAGTTCTTCGGCAGAACCAATACAAATGCGCTCATCACCTTCTTCGGTAGACCAGATAGGAATTGGAATACCCCAATAACGGGATCGAGACAAGTTCCAATCATTTAAATTCTCCAACCAATTACCAAATCGTCCGGTACCGGTAGATTCCGGCTTCCAATTGATGGTATTATTAAGCGCTATCATACGCTCCTTCATTGCGGTAGACTTGATAAACCAGGAATCTAAGGGATAGTACAATACCGGTTTATCCGTTCTCCAACAGTGTGGGTAAGAGTGTTCGTATTTTTCAACCTTAAAGGCTTTATCTTCTTCTTTCAGCTTGATAACAAGTTCTACATCAGCTGATCTTTCCGGTGCTTCACCTTCGGCGTAGTATTCATTTTTCACGTACATACCTGCCAACTCAGCCATTTCCGGAACGAATCTACCCTGTAGATCTACAAGTGGACGAGGAGTGTCATTTTCATCGAGAACCAACAAGCCCGGAATACCAAAGTTCTTAGCTACCAAAGCATCATCAGCACCAAAAGTTGGCGCAATGTGAACGATACCCGTACCATCTTCGGTGGTAACGAAGTCACCCGAAATTACCTGGAATGCCTTATCTGCATCTTGGTAAGGTTGTGCATAAGGGAGCAATTGCTCGTAGTGTGTTCCTACGATATCAGACCCTTTAATGTCGGCCACCATGCAATAAGGAATTTTCTTAGCCCCAAATTCATAAGTGTCTAATTCGGCTTCTGTTTCAGCTTCGAAATATTTTCCTGAAAGTTGCTTGGCTACTAAAGCTTTAGCCAAAACAATATGTATTGGATTTCCTGAATATTGGTTAAAGGTCTTAACTAATGCATAATCAATTTTCGGCCCTACACAGAGTGCTGTATTCGATGGAAGGGTCCATGGCGTAGTCGTCCAGGCAATAAACTGAACATCACCTTCAACAGCTTTTAACACATCCGAAGTAAGCGTTTCCTTTTTTGCCTTAAAGAGACCAACGGCAGAAGTATCTTTTACATCGCGGTAGCATCCCGGTTGGTTCAATTCGTGCGAACTTAAACCCGTACCTGCAGCAGGCGAATAGGGTTGAATGGTGTATCCTTTATAAATTAAATCTTTCTTGTAGAGTTCGGAAAGCAAGTACCATACCGACTCCATGTATTTACTTTCGTAGGTGATGTACGGATCGTCCATATCCACCCAATAACCCATCTGTTCAGTAAGCTTATTCCACACATCTGTGTATCGCATTACCGTTTCACGACAAGCTTTGTTGTAATCCTCAACAGAAATTTTATTTCCGATGTCCTCTTTAGAGATTCCCAGTTCTTTTTCAACACCTAATTCTACCGGCAAACCATGGGTGTCCCAGCCAGCTTTACGCTTCACCTGGAAACCTTTAAGGGTTTGGTAACGGCAGAAAATATCTTTGATCGTTCTGGCCATCACGTGGTGGATACCAGGCATACCGTTTGCAGAAGGTGGTCCTTCAAAAAACACAAAAGGCGTGTTTCCTTCGCGAGTTTCAATACTTTTTTCAAATATTTTCTCGCTTTTCCAATCTGCCAAAACCTCTGCTGCTACATTAGGCAGGTTTAATCCTTTGTATTCCGGGTATTTCTTCATTTCTGTGATCATCGATTGTTGCGATTACGTATGTCACGATATTCGCTTCGTAAACTCGCAAATTTAGGTCAATACAAGCAGATATGCAACGAATTACAGGGAAGACTAAAATTTACACAGGTAGGTTGTATTTGACTCGAAAGGTAGAATTTTCGTGTCTAAAACGAGAGCTCTTATTTTTTCACCCAAGGAATGGAAATAACATCTGATACCGATGAAATAGTCAGGGTGTACAAGCCTGAAGGTAAAAACTGAACATCTACCTCAATCAAGTCGCTGGGCTGAACACTTTGGATGGTTTTATGGAACACCAATGAACCTATCACACTTGACACCACCAATTGTAATTGAGGATATGCCTTATGACTTACAATCGTCATTTGATCGATGACGGGATTTGGATACACACTCAATTCTAACGAATTGACTTCAATCAGATGGACATATTCACAAGAACCATCATCCTCAACAGCAAAAGAAAGGTAATTCATAGCAGCAGCATCTGTGCACCCTTCACAAATTCCATCGTCGTTAGCATCGTGATCTACAAGAGTTCCCGTACCATCTGTGTCGCCGGAACAGCTTTCACAAAGTTGGAGGTTGGCATAAACACACGTTCCTACTTCTGTTGCGTTTGCATGATAATTACAAGCCATAGGCTCTACACAACCAACGATTTCCAGTTCGTCACAAACGCCATCGGTATCACTATCATTAAGACAGTTGTTATCGCAATCGTAATATTCTGCAGGATATTCGCAAGTTCCGTCATCTTCGGTAGCTACAGCGTTGTAATTACAAGCTAGTTCATCTGTGCATCCTTCAATGATACTAGAGCACTCATACATCATTATTCCCGATGAAATTTGAACAAATCCATTTGTAGCATAGGTAATAGTGCTTGTATTTAACAGAAAAAGATTAACCCCATCAATAATTTTGAGCGTAATGGTTTCACCTTCAAGAGCCCCATCAATAATTTCAGGAGTGTAGATATCATCACCCCAAATAACTACAGATTGCATTCCATTAATTAAACTATCCGGAGCAATACAAACCGATCCAACTACGAGATCATCGCTTGCAAGGGCAACAACGTAAGGAGTTGTGCTATTAAGATTAAGAGGGGCTAAAAAAGAAGACTGCAGTAATACCGTTAAATTAACTCCTGTATTCTGATTTGTATTGAGAACCGGAAGTTCACAATTCTGAGCTAAAAGACCTGTATTAAGCGTCAAATAAAATATGTACAAAAACTTCTTCATTCTTTCCTTTTTAACAATAATGCAATTTAAAGGATTTTAAAGTTGAATACAACGACAGCACGAAAAACTATCTTAACATAAATTTGTTTAAGCAGCTCTCCACTTCGACTACGCTCAGGAACCACCCTTCGACAGGCTCAGGATA
>Ga0208881_1000181_pt1 | contig 20757 bp, 19 predicted proteins | sample Knorr_S23_td_AAI_FD_185610 | JGI IMG/M metagenome (GOLD analysis project Ga0208881, IMG submission 185610) | Marine microbial communities from Southern Atlantic Ocean transect - Knorr_S23_td_AAIW_ad_876m_LV_B (SPAdes) (version 2) | ecosystem: Environmental > Aquatic > Marine > Oceanic | place... | reverse complement strand
CGGGCCAGATACCAGGGCCGCATCCGGAAGGACCCCTTCCTGGGTCTGGGCCTGGAGACTGCGTCCTACGACGAGATCCTGGCCTCCAATCGCTGGATAGTGGGCAGCCCGGAGACCGTCCTCAGGAAGCTGCGAGAGACTTTGTCGGTCATTCGCCCCGGCATCCTGGGCGTCTGGACCAACGACGGCGACACTACTCATGCCGACACCATGCGCTGCCTGGAACTCATGGGACAAGAAGTGCTCCCCGCCCTCCGGGAGATTGGCGAAGAACTTGAGCTAACCGACCCGTTCCAGAACCCTATTGCAGCAGCTTAAGCCGACCGTCCCGATTCCATCGGGACGGTTAGCACTCAGCTTTTCGAATGGCTGAGGCTCCACAAATACTAAATCGAAATTCAAGAAATACCGGGCTGGGCCAAGCCCGGCTAAAGGCTGAAAGCCCCGATTGTATCGGGACTACCAGCCTCCGAAGGAGAAAAATGGTTGCATTTACCGAAGAGATGGTGGACGTCGGCGGGGCCAAGGTCCACACCCTGAAGGGCGGGTCGGGCGAGCCGCTACTGCTGCTCCACGGCGCCGGAGGGAACAACGGCTGGCTACGGTTCGCCGACGCCCTGGCCGAGAAGTACACGGTGTACTATCCCTCCCACCCCGGCTATGGCAAATCCGAACGGCCCGACTGGCTGGAAACCATCCCCGACATGGCCTGCTTCTACACCTGGTACCTGGAAACCCTTGGGCTGGAGGGAATCCGGGCCGTCGGGTTCTCCATGGGCGGATGGATCGCCTCGGAGATCGCGGCCATGTGCAACCACTCATTCAGCAAACTGATGTTGGTCGACACAGTGGGCATCAAACCCAACGATTCGGAGATCACCGACATTTTTATCATCAGCCCGGCCCAGGTGCTGGACCTGTTATACCACGACCCCAGCCAGGTGCCCGAATACCAGGCGCTTTACGGGACTGATCCTACGCCGGAGCAGCTGAATCAAGCGGAAACCAACCGCGAAATGGCCGTGCGGCTCTGCTGGAAGCCGTACATGCACGACCCGCGGCTGACCAACCTGCTGCAACGGGTCAAGATACCGACCCGAATGGTCTGGGGACGGAACGACCAGATCGTTCCCTTGGAATGCGGCGAGCTCTTCAAGAAGGCCATCAAAGGCTCCGACCTGGTGGTCTTGGACAACTGCGGCCACTCCCCCCAAGTAGAAAAACCCGAAGAGTTCATCAAGACCGCCCTGGAATTCTTAGCCTAATCGAGCTATTAGGCGCCTGCTATCAGCTAATCCTGATTGCTGAATGCTGACCGCTGACAGCTTTCTCCAAAGGAGAAACCGTGAGTCTGGACGTTTATTACTTCACCGAGATGCCCTACCACTACATCGACGATGAGCTGGCGGAACAATGGCCATCGCTGCGGCTGACCTTCCCAAACAGTTACTTCGACCCCAATAAGGCCACCGACCTGTTCAAGCGGTACCTGGACGAATTTCAGTATGCAGAGGAAGTGGGCTTTCAGGGGCTGATGATCAACGAGCACCACAACACCCCATCATGCATGGACGTTGAGGTGAATATCACCGGCGGCATCTTGGCCCGACTGACCACCAAGGCCAAGATTCTGATGTTGGGCAACATGCTGCCCACCTCTGACAACCCGCCAAGACTGGCCGAAGAGATCGCCATGCTGGACGTCATCTCCGGCGGACGCATCATTTCCGGGTTCGTCCGGGGCATCGGCGTGGAAAGTTGGGCCAACAACACCAACCCGGTGCATAACCGGGAGCGGTTCGAAGAGTGCCACGACCTAATCATCAAGACCTGGACCACGCCCGGCCCTTTCCGCTGGGAGGGCAAGCACTACCAGTACCGGGCGGTGAACCCGTGGATGGTGCCAGTACAAAAACCCCATCCTCCCGCCTGGGTGCCGGGGACCGGCAGCCCGGAGACGGTGGAGTGGGCGGTCAAGCACCGTTATACTTACGCCGCATTTCTGACCGAGCTAAGCAGGGCCAAGGCGTTGTTCGGCTCGTACCGGGAACAGGCCTCCGAACTAGGCTGGGAGGCGGGCCCGGACAAGTTCGCCTTCATGATCTGCTGCCACGTCAACGAGACCGACGAAAAGGCCCAGGAATCCGGCAAGGCGTTTATGTGGCGCATGGGCCATCCCCTCAAAGGACCCAGGGAATACTGGGCGCCGCCGGGATACTTCTCCCAGGCCGGTGTCGCCGCCAACGCAGCACGCCGTCAACGGCCGATGAACGAGATGTCATATGAGGAACTCCAGGAGAACAATCACCTGGTGGTCGGCAGCCCGGACACGGTCATCAAAAAACTCCGCCACATCAAAGAAGAACTAGGCATCGGCTCCCTGCTCCTGGAAGCCCAGGGCGGACCGCTCTCCCACGAAGACACCATGCGGTCGTTAAAGCTTATGGGTGAGGAAGTTATCCCGGCGCTGCAGGACTAAAGACTGAAAGGAGAATGCGCGATGCAATTTATAACCTACTTCGAATTAAACGAGAACGTGTCCGAAGGTTAAAGGTTAGCTGGCGCGGGCAAGATCATGGAGAACGGCCTGTTCCCGCCGGAAGGCGTCAATGTCATCAGTTGGATCTCCACTCCGGACCTTTGGGGGACCGTGGTCCTGGAAGCCGATTCCTTCGACCAGGTCATGCGGGCCATCGGGGTCTGGAGGGCCGCTGTCCCAGGAATGTTCACGACCACCAAGACCGCCCCGGCAATGGCCGTTCAAGAGATCATCCCCCTCGCCGGAAAGATCAACCATTCGGTGAACGGCTAGGGCTCCATAAGCTTAGACCAACCCGCCTAAAACAAACAGGGCACGGCCATCTCCCCGCAGGTGTCCCGGATCCAGTCGGCCACGTCGGGGTGAAGCGGGATGCCTTCGTCGCGGCGAACCTTTTCTACTTCGGCCTCGGGCTGGCCCGCGACTAGGACGCGGTCGTGGCCGGGCGCGGGCTTCGTGGTTTTCATCATGGTCAGCCACTCGTCCATCTCAACCTTGAATGGCTCGACGTCGGTGAATGCCTCGATGCTGTAGGCGGCCACCATATGCCCAAAATTCGGCCTGCCAGGCACGGCTCCGTAGCCAAACCCGGTCAACACCCCGGCCAGGATATCCACCATGCAGGAAAAGCCGTAGCCCTTATGAGAGCCCAACTCGCGGTTGCTGCCCAATGGCACTAGGGTGACTTTCTCCGGAGCGATTGACTCCTCCATGATCGGATTGCCGTCTTCGCCAGCTAGCCAGCCACCGGGAATGGGTGACCCCAACCGCGCCGCGATGCGTATCTTGTTCACCGCCACTGAACTGGTGGCCGCATCGAAGACAAAGGGCGGTTCGTTCAATGCCGGCACCGCGATGGCGATTGGATTGGTGCCCAGCCGGGGCTCGGCGCCGAAGGTGGGCAGGACCGAGGGCGGGCAACTGGTCATACAGATGCCGATCATGTCATGTTCCAAGGCCATCATGGCGTGATAGGACGCCATGCCCAGATGCCGGGCGTTGCCAATCGTCACCATGCCTAAGCCCACGTTTTTGGCCTTATGGATAGCGATATCCATGGCCTTGGGGGTGACGATAGTCCCTAGACCCCGGTCCGAGTCGATGGTCGCCGTGCTGGGAGTCTCGCGAACCACCTTCCAGTTGGGCCGAGGATTAATCGACCCTTCCTGATAGCCCGTGATGTAGCTCTTCAGCATGTTGGAAACGCCGTGGGAGTCCACGCCCCGCAAATCTGCTAGAACTTGCACGTCGGCGGCAAGAAGGGCGTCTTCGGGCGGCACACCCAGTTTCTCGAAGATGCCGGCCACGGTTTTCTTTAGGTCGTCGCCCTGTATGAATTCGGCGTCGTCGTGGCTAACCTTGAACTGTTCCAGCAATCTATTTCTCCTCTCTAAATCCCTGCTTATAGGCTGGCGCAATCCCAGCGGACTTTGACCGCAGTATAGCATCCGGTCTACACGCTCAGGCTACGCCTTGGCCTCGGCCCGCCACGTTGCTATAATTCCGCCACGCATATTTCCTCTACAGGAGCCTCATGACCGACCTCAGAATGCAGGCCCTTGACTACCTCTCTCGGCTGGGCAAGAACCCGGCAACGGCCTTCCGCGAGAAAGGAGTGGCTGACATGGTGAAGGACATCCTGGCCGAGCTCGGATTGGAGCATCAGCAAGACGCATTCGGGAACATCATCGCCAAAGTCGCAGGGAGCGACCCCACCGCCATCCCGCTGGCCGTCGTCGCCCACATGGACCATCCTGGTTTTGAGATAACGGCTAGCCATCCTGACGGCCCCCTCAATCAGTACATCGCCACGGCTATGGGCGGCGTTCCCCAGTCCAGTTTCGAACCCGGAGTGCCGGTTCAGGCGCTGCTACCCGACGGCAACCGGGTCAGCGGCGTGACCGCCGGGAAGCACGGCGACGACAGCGACCGCCAGGTCTTGGTTCACCTAGACCGGCCCCAGGACTTGGAACCGCCGATCTCGGTTGTCTTCGACCTGGTGGATTTCGAACTGGATGGCGATACGATCCGAATGCGGGCCGTCGACGACCTGGCCGGCTGCGGCAGTATCCTGGCAACCCTAGCCCAACTCACTTCGGGAGACAGCCCGCCGGGAGACGTCTACGGCGTCTTCACCCGGGCCGAGGAGGTTGGCCTGGTGGGCGCAAGGCTCATGGCCGAAGCTGGCACACTGCCACCCGAAACGTTGGTCATCTCTGCCGAGTCCAGCCGTACTCTGCCTGGAGCGGAGATGGGTGAAGGGCCGGTCATTCGCGTCGGCGATGCCGGGTTCACCTTCACCGCCGATGCCGAATCAGTGCTGATTCGTGCCCGCGAGACGCTGAGGGAGAGGGAAGGCGGGTTCAAGTGCCAGCGCCAATTGATGAGCGGCGGCACCTGCGAGGCCAGCGCCTTCGCCGTCTTCGGCTACCAGACCACCGGCATCGCCTTCCCCCTTGGCAACTACCATAACGGCGCGCCCGAGGGCCGCGTCGAAGCCGAATACATCCACGTGGACGACTACCTAGGGGGGGTTGAACTACTCACCGAAGCCGCCCGCCGTGTCTCCGACCGAGCCAACACAGCCTTCCGCCAACGCCTCCGCGAGGTACCCTCAGACATGCGGCAGCGGATGCTGGATACGGGTGGATGAGGATTTCCGTCATTCTGGCGAAAGCCGGAACCCACTGAAAATTGAAGTCCCACCGTCAGAAAATCATCATCGTTGAGTGGATTCCAGCTTTCGCTGGAATGACGGGGAGTTGGGACTTTAAAACTCGACAAAGAGGTAAACGATGGCCACCAAAGACATAGCCTTCCTGTCAGCCACGGAACTGGGTTCCGCCATCAAGTCCAAGGAGATCTCCCCCGTCGAGGCCGTGGAAGCCTACCTGGACCGCATCGAGCGCATCGATCCCCAGGTCAACTCATACATCACAGTCATGGCCGAGCAGGCCCGGCAGGAAGCCTTGGAGGCGGAAAAAGAGATTCGCCGAGGCGGTTACCGTGGCCCGCTCCACGGCATCCCCATAGGCATAAAGGACCAGATCTACACCAAGGGCGTGCGCACCACCGACGCCTCCAAGATACGATCCGACTTCATCCCCAAGTTCGACGCCACTGTGGTCACCAATCTGAAGAAGGCCGGGGCAATCGTCCTCGGCAAACTGAACATGAGCGAGTTCGCCCACGGCGAACCCCAGAGCTCAGCCTTCGGTCCGGCCCGGAACCCCTGGGACTTGACGCGCAGTCCCGGCACCTCAAGCACCGGGTCCGGGGCCGCCACCGCCGCCAGGCTCTGCGCCACGTCGCTGGGCGAAGACACCGGAGGGTCCATCCGCGGCCCGGCCGCCTTCTGCGGGTTAGTCGGCCTGCGTCCCACCTGGGGCCGTGTCAGCCGCTACGGCGTTGACGGCGCCGGCTGGTCCTTCGACACCATCGGCCCCATCTCCCGTACCGTGGAGGACTGCGCCATCACCATCGGGGGCATCGCCGGCCACGACCCCCAAGACCCGTACACCCGCCAGGTTCCGGTGCCCGACTACCAAGCCGCACTGACCGGCGACATAAAGGGTCTTAAAGTAGGCGTGGTCCAGGAACTGATGGACCCACAAGAACTGGACCTTGACCCAACCATGCGCCAGTCAGTATTGAACGCCATCGAGGTGCTGGCGGAACTGGGAGCGGATGTCAGGCAGGTGTCCATGCCCTTGGCCGAAAAGACGGGCTACATCACCCGCGCCATCACCCACGTCGACCGTGTGAGCCTGCGTCCCGAGTATCTGCGGGAGCGCCCCGACGACTACCACTACAACACCAAGGTCCACTTCACCACCGCCAACCTGATTCCAGCCCAGGTCTACTACAAAGCCCAGAAGCTGCGGACCATGGTGCGCGAACAGGTGCTGGGTCTATTGGAAGAAGTCGATATCCTGATCCAGCCCACCTCCGGCGCCCCCGCTAATATCATCAACCCAGACCAGAAAGTAGACAGCCAAGAACACGCCAGAAAAGCGTTGGCGGCGGGCGGATTCCGCGGTCCCTACAGCCTAAGCGGCGCCCCAGCCCTCTCTATCCTCTGCGGCTTCACCTCGGAGGGAGAAGGCGCCTTACCACTGGCCATGCAGATAGCCGGGAGACCCTTCGACGAAGCAACCGTCCTTCGCGTAGCCCACGCCTATGAGCAGGCGGCAGGCTTTAATAAACGGGTGCCACCGGCAGCCGAATAAAGGAGCCCCGGCTAATGCCGGTCCTGCAGTTCGTCTATCTGCTCTCGCGTGCGGCCGTAGATCTGGGGGACGTCCCAGCCTTCTAGGCCGGCGTAGGTGTCTATCTGGGAGCGGTGGTGGACCTCGTGTTCCAGGAGCATCATCAGGATGCGCCAGCCGCTGAGGGTGCCGTCGGTGTCGATCATCTTGATGCGGCGGTCCAGCCATTCTTTGGGAGTCCCCGCTATCTGATTTTGGAACTCCACGGCCGAGGCTTCCAGCGCTGGAATCCAGCCTGACTGCTTCTCCGTGCTTGGCGGCACCCAATCGTAGCGCCACCCCTTCCCCGTATATGCCGAGGCGAAATAGATCCTGGACTCGCAAATGTGGTGCACGATCTGCGCGATTCCCCACGCCTTTTCACCCTCACCCCTCGACGGCTCCCAGCCCTCAGCAGGCGGAGGCAGCGCCTCGATATCCCGCAGCGTCCTCCGGTGGATCGACCGGAAATAATTCAAAAAAGCTTCAGGGTCGTTAATCATGTCAATCCCTCCGGAATCAAGCCCAAAAACCTAGCGTGCGCAGCACCTACTTCACTGCAAGCAGGTCGTAGGCCAGGGCCAGCATTATCCTGGTGCCGCTGATCAGGCTCCGAATACCCACCGACTCGTTGGTGCCGTGGACGAAACTGATCATAGGGTCGTCGTCGGGGTGGGAGCCCACCATGCCGTAGGTGGTGGTGCCCAGGTTGCGGGTGAAGCGGGAGTCTGTGAACCCGGTGGTCAGCGACGGCACCCATTGGATGTCGTCCCGCTGCAATGCGTTGGCGGTGCTGATCTGGATGCGGTGAGCGAACTCGGTCTCGAAGGGCGATGCGTTGGGTATCGACATGTAGTCGATGTCTATCTCCACCCCCGGAATGCCGTCCAAAATCTTGTCCAACTCCTGCCGGACGTAGGCCTCGTCCTGGTGGGGCAGCGTCCGCACGTCGCAGGTCAGCCGGACAGTCTCGGGGACGCTGTTGGACTTGATTCCGCCCTGGATCATGGTGGGCGTGATGGTCATCCGAGACAGCGCCTTCATGATGGACGCGAAACGTGGCTGCGTCTCTTCGTTGTCGGCGATGATCTGGTCGATGTTCTCGGGCGACGGTTTGTCCTCGATGGCGAAGGTGGACAGGTGATCGAACAGGCTGGTGGAGGTGTCCCGCTCCGCCTCGTAGGCCTCGATGCGTTTGACGACTTCCGACAGGCCGAAAAGGGCGTTGGATCCCTGCCAGGGAGTGGACGCATGGGCGCTGCTGCCCCGCACCTCTATCTCCAACTGTAGCCTGCCCTTCTCGCCGATGCCCAACAGGTAGGTCAGGGCCCCGGCTGCTTGGATGGGTACGCCGCCGCCCTCGTTCACCGCGTAGGGTGCTGCCAGCTTCTCCGGGTGATGCTCTGCCATCCAGCCAAAGCCGTACCGTCCGCCGTGCTCTTCATCGGCGCAGGACGCAAGGATCAGGCTATCTTTCAACTCGATATTGTTGCGCTTGAGCAACCGCATGGCGATCAGTTGGCAGGTGAGCAAGGCTTTGCAGTCCGAGGAGCCCCGGCCAAACACCCGGCCGTCGGCCACGGTGGCGCTAAATGGAGGGAAGCGCCACTTCTCCTCGTCCTCCACCGGCACCACATCCAGGTGGGACATGAACATCAGTCCGGCTTTCCCGGATCTGCCATCCAATCGGGCGATCAGGTTGCCCCGGTCGGGAGCCGACTCGATAGTCTCGGATTCGATGCCGTCTTCGGCCAACCACTTCTCGATGTAGCGGCAGAGTTCCGTTTCGTTGCCTGTGGGCATCACGCCGGTGTTCACGGTCGGTAACCGGACCATGTCCTGCTCCAGCGACACGATCTCGTCCCGCATCTCATCAACTTGGTCCAGCAAGCTCTCTAGGTCAGGCATCTAAGCCTCCGAATAATCTTTCCAATTTCCGAACGCAATACTGCTTCCGATCTGTCATCCTGGCCCTTCCGCGGAAGGAGAAGGCTCTGCCAAGTTGATGCCTGGCAGATTCTTCTTCGGCCTACGTCGCCCCTCAGAATGACAGTGAGGCGAAAAGGCGGCTTCGCACAAGCTAATACCCAACCGCATAAGCCTCACACCGCGGGTCCGCCCCGCCTTGCAACACCTTGGTTTCCGGGTTACGGGTGATCGCGCAGTACAGGGACGAACCCTCCCACCAATCCGGGTACATCTCGATGGTATGGCCTTTCCCTCGCAGTAACTCAGCTGTTTCTTCGGAGATGCGGCCTTCCAGACGGAGCATACCTGGCTCGTACTTAGACGGCCATCCGGAGCCCGGGAAGTTGTAGCTGTAGAACCGGGGCTCCTCCACGGCCTCCTGGGGGTCGCGGCCGAACTCCAGCATGTTCAACAACAGTTGCAGCGTGCCCTGGGGGATGTGGTCGCCGCCGTGGGCGCCCAAGGCGATCACCGGCTCGCCGTCGCGCAGCACCAAGGCCGGCGCTGGGGTTAGCCTGGGCCGTTTGCCTCCGGCAACCGAGGCTGGGGCGGCTTCATCCAACTTGGACTGGGACCCGCGCATCGAGAAGGCCAGTCCCGTGCCCGGAATGATCGGCCCGCCGTTCTTGGTCCCCTCCGACGGGGTGCTGGAGAAGATGTTGCCGTCCCGGTCGATGACCGCGAAATACGACGTTCCGCCGCCGGTAGCCCCGGCCGTTGCTACGGGGACCGCAGCGTCCTTGGGAGACTGGGGACCTCCGTTCAAAGTTGCTTTTCGGTTGCGAGGGTCTCCGGCCGGAGGCATGCCGGGCCAGGCCAGGTCAGGATCGATCAACCCGCGCCGATGGGCCAGATATTCCCCAGAAAGTAGCTCATTGATGGGCACGTCCACGAAGTCTGGGTCGGCCACGTATTGCTCCCGGTCGGCGAAGGCAAGGTTTAGCGCCTGGCTCACGGTGTGGATGTACGCGGGGGAATTGTGGCCCATGGATGCCAGGTCGAACCCCTCCAATATCTTAAGGGCCTGCGGGAAGGTTGGGCCTTGCCCCCATGGCCCGGTGCTGTAGACATCGTAGCCCCTATAGTTCACGGTCACTGGCGTTCCCACCTGCACGTGGTACCGGGCTAAGTCTTCCTCGGTCAGCAGGCCGCCCATCTCCTGGTTGAAGGCCACGATCTTGCGCGCTAGCTCTCCGGTGTAGACTTCGTCGCGGGCCGCTTGAAGGGCCGCCTCCCGGCCGCGGCCCTTGTTGGAGTTCTCTATCTCCGCTAGCTTGGCAAGCGTGAAACCCAGGTCTTTCTGGTAGAACATCTCGCCCTGCTTGGGCGGGCGTCCGTTGGGCAAGTAGATCTCGGCGGTGGACGGATGGGCATTGTAGGCGTCGTATGCAGTCACGAACCGGCCCGCCAAATATCGGAACATGGGGAAGCCGTTCCCGGCCAGGTCGATGGCCGTCGACGCCACTGCGCCGAAGGTCATGGTGCCAAATCGGGAGAGGGCGGTGATCCACGAGTCGGCCGCCGCTGGGGTCAGCGAGTTCATGATGCCGGGGGTGAGCTTGCCACCGTGGTTCTTGTTGAAATAGTCCACCGATGCCGCCTGAGGCCAGACCCCCAGACCATCAATCTCGACGACTTCCTTGCGGTCGGCCAGGTACATGATTGTCGGTGCCACGCCCAAGAAACTACAGTCGTCGACGTGCACCACGTTCAACGCCAGGCCGACGGCCACTCCGGCGTCGATGGCGTTGCCGCCCTTTCTCAAGACATCGAGGCCGGCCATGGCGGCGGCGGGGTGACTGGCAACCACCATGCCGTTGGTGCCCTGCATCAGCGGGCGAAAGCTTGTCAGCGTAGTTCCTGGAACGGGCATTTGGTATTCCTCCGAATTGACCTGATATTATCTGCCGGAGCCGGTCGTTAGACTTCTCCGGCGGTCTGGTCTATGAAGCTGCGGGCGAATTCCCAGAACTTGTAAACGTCGGCGAAGTTGGACGCCAGGCCCATGGATATGCGGACCGCTCCGGCGCTCTTGCCATCCCGGTCTTCCAACACGCTTAAGAACTGCTCAAAGGCATTCTAGCAAAAGACTCCGGCCGACGGTGTGGCCTCGGATCGATCGCATTTGGATTCGTTCAGGCCTGAGAGTAAACTGACATCATAGCCCCTGGCAGACGAAACTCCGGAGGAAGACACTCATGGATATGCCTAAGCGAATGAAATTCGGTTCCTTCCTGGGTCCGTTTCACCGGGTCGGAGAGAACCCCACTCTGGCCATGGACCGAGACCTAGAGTTGATTGACTGGATGGATAACCTGGGATTCGACGAGGTCTGGATCGGCGAGCACCACTCGGCTGGCTGGGAGATCATCGCCTCCCCGGAGGTATTCATTGCCGCGGCTGCTCAGCGGACCCGCTACATCAAACTGGGCACCGGAGTCGTGAGTCTGCCCTATCATCACCCGCTGATGGTCGCCGACCGGATGGTCCAGCTTGATCACATGACCCATGGCCGTGTCCTCTTCGGGGTCGGACCCGGCGCCCTTCCCGGCGACGCCTACATGATGGGCATCTCCCACGAAACTCAGCGGGAGCGCATGGACGAGTCTCTGGGCATTATCTTGAGGCTGTTCACCGAAACCGAACCCATCACCTATAAGAGCGACTGGTTTGAACTGAACGAAGGCCTGCTCCAGTTGCGTCCCTTCCAACAACCGTATATGCCGGTGGCCGTGGCTTCAGTGCAGACTCCCGCCGGCGTCACATTGGCCGGTAAGTACGGCGCGGCGGTACTTACAATCACCGTGCCTCGTGACCCGTCGGCCGGTCCCTCAGACCTGAAGGGCCTCTGGGCCATCGGCGAAGAATCGGCTGCCGAGCACGGCCAAGAGATGAATCGCCACGACTGGAGGCTAGTGCTGCCGGTCCATCTAGCGGAGACCCGGAAAGAAGCACTGGACGACGTACGCATGGGCTCGGCCCGGTACCTCCGGGAGTACTCCGAAGGCACCAACGGCAGGGTCGCCGTGTTCGACGGCCCGATGGACAAGGTCGTCGACAACATGGCCGAGGCCGGTTCCTGGATCGTCGGCACGCCAGACGACTGCATCGAAGCGATCAACCGGCTGCAGGAGCAGAGCGGCGGTTTCGGCGGTTTCCTGGTGCAGACCGTGGACTGGGCGCCCCGGGAGAAGATGCTGCGTAGCTACGAGCTGATGGCCCGTTATGTCATGCCCCAATTCCAGGGCACCGTGGCCAGCACCATCGCCTCCAACAAGTGGGCGGCCGAACGCAAAGAGACCCTGGTCGCCGGGCGAATCAGAGCATTGGACAGAGCCAAACAGGTCCATGCTGACCGACAAAGCTAGGCCGCAATGCCACTTATTGGACGTAGGGCTCCGATGACATCGGGGCCCTACGTCGTTACACCAATTTTTTTGGAGGACCAAATGCCCGTAGACAAAGAAGCAGAACTGGCGCGAGTAACCAACTTGCGAGGGTTCCGGTACGGACTGCACGATTTCCTAGCGGAGGTTGACCCCGATTTCTTGAAGGCGGTCAACGACACCGTTGAAACCCAGTACATCAACACCCAGATATTGGACCGCAAGACCAAGGAGATCTCCATCATCGTGGCTTGCATCTCCCAGGTGGACACGGCCTCGCACCTGCAGATCCACATGCACGCCGCGGTCCAGGCCGGCGCTACGGGAGAGGAGATATTGGCAGTGATCAACCTGGTAGGAGATTGGATCGGCCACGTGGCCCGAATCAGAGCCCTGGAAGCCTGGCGCATCTACTTCCGGCCAGACCTGCCAACGATCGATCGAGTAATCGAGTTGCGCGACACGGCAAAATAAGACGATACCGGAGAAGCTAAATCCCCAGCAACTTCTCCACGTTCTTGAACAAGATCGCCTCTTTCTCGTCTTGGGTTAGGCTCTCTAGGCCGAGGACCCAGGACACCGGCCAGTCGATGGCCATGTCGAAGGGCCAATCGGTGCCGAAGACCACCCGGTCGATGCCGACGCTGTCGATGAGATAACGCAACGCCGGCTCACTGTGGGTTAGGCAGTCGTAATAAAACTTGTCGAGATAGGTGCTGGGTGGACTTTGGATGTTGACCCGGGCCTCCTGCCGCACCTCCCAACCCCGGTCCATCCGCCCGATGCCATAACAGGTATAGCCGCCGCCGTGGCAGAGGCAGACTTTCAGGTCAGGGCAAGCGTCCATCACGCCGCCGAAGACCATCGCCGCAAAGGTCACCGCCCGGTCGGCCGGATTGCCCACGGTGTTGGCCAGGTGGTAGCGGTTGATGCGGTGGTGCACCACGGTCTCGCCGCCTTGGTGCACCAGGATCACCGCCCCCAGGCTCTCAACCGCCTTCCAGAAGGGCAGGAACTTCTCCTCATCAAAGGTCTCGCCGTTCACGTTGTCGCCGATCATCGCGCCCTTCAGCCCCAGCTTCATGCTCCGCTCCAGCTCGGCTATGGACGCCTTGATATCCTGCATGGGCAGCGTGGCGAACCCGGAGAAACGGTCCGGGCGGTCTTTGACCAGCTCCGCAACGTAGTTATTGCACTCTTGGGTCATCTCCGTAACAGTCTCCGGCTCCCCGTCATAGGCGTAGAAATAGGCGTTGGTGGAAAGCACCTGGACATCCACGCCCAACGAGTTCATGTCGGCCAGGCGTTCTTCGGGAGTCCAGTGAGTCTTGGGGTTGTTCCGGTGGATGCTCATGGAATCGGGCGGCATGCCGTGCCAGGCCTCGCCCCGCTGGCTGGCCTCTACGAATCCCACAGGAGTGATGTGTGCATGGATATCTATGGTCCGCATGGGTGCTCCTTGGCGCAGGTTTCCGGTATGGTATCACCAAGATTGAAGGGCACGAGGCCATTTCAAACCGCAGGGCCCGGCCCGCAGGCCATATTAGACTGACGGAGGCGATCAAGCAATGGCGATGAAAGTAGACATACGGGTGCCGGTGGGACTGCCCGTGGTCGAGACCGCCGAGTTCATCGCCGGTTGCGAGGCCGCCGGGTTCTCGGGCGTCGGCGTCCACGACCACCAGCACAGCGGCCGGGATGTCTACTTAACCCTGGCGCTAGCCGCCCAACGGACATCCGAGATCGCCCTGTACCCAGCCACCACCAACCCGGTGACCCGGCATCCCAGTGTATTGGCGTCTCTGGCCCACACCCTGGAGGAGATCGCTCCGGGCCGGGTAATTCTGACCGTTGGGCCCGGCTATTTGGCGGTGGGCAACATCGGCCGTCCTAGGGCGACATTGGAGACGATGCGCCAGGCCATCCTGGCCATGAGGCGGCTGCTCCGGGGAGAGACCGTGGTCTTCAACGGCTCTGAGACCAAACTAAGGAATATCAGCGACACTCCGACGCCCATTTTCATGACGGCGGCGGGCCCTCGGATGGTTGAGCTTGCCGGAGAGGTGGCCGACGGCGCGCTGATGTTGGTAGGCTTGCACCCGGACTCAGTGGCAGCGGCCCGGCGGAGACTTGAGGCTGGAGCCGAACGCGGCAACCGCGACTTGTCCGGCTTTCAGACCATCTACATCACGCCCACGACCGTGGACGATGACCGCATTAGGGCGCGGCACTGGCCTCAGCAGTGGTTCCGGTCCGACCAGCCGTACCTGAAATATCCCAGCGATTCCAACCTTTTCTGGCTCCGGGAGGCCGGCATCGACGTTCCAGATGATTTCGTTCCGGAGCAGATCACGGATACTCAGGCGGAAACTATCTGCGACGCGATGGGGCTCTTTGGCACGCCCCAAGAATGCCTTGAACGCCTAAGGCGGGCGGGCTCTGAATCAGGGATCGAGCACGTTTTTATCTTCCCAACCCACACCCAAAACGGCGGCTACGACATGCCCCGACATGAAGTAGAGGCGTTCAGAGACGTAATTATTCCAGGGCTAAGCACCCAATAATCTAGAGCACTTCTTTTCAAGCGAGTTGTCCCCTCTAAACCCCCACCACCCTTACCCGATGGTTGTTGCTGTCCGCCACGAAGATGTTGCCGTCGATGTCTATACCGCAGCCGTGGGGGCGGTCCATGGCGGCTTCGGTGGCCGGGCCTCCGTCTCCCTCGCCGCCCAGCCTGCCTCCGGCAATTGTAGTGACGATTCCGCTATCGGCGTGGATCACCCTGATGGCGTGGTTCTCGGTGTCCACCACGACCACGTTGTCCTGGGCGTCGCAGCGTAGCGCCTTGGGCGACCCCCAGGTGGCGGTCAACGCCGGGCCGCCGTCGCCTTCGTAGCCGAGCTCACCGGTCCCGGCCACGGTACTCATGATGCCACTGGCGTCAATCTTGCGGACCCCGTTTCCCTCGCGTTCGGCGATGTAGGTGTTGCCTTTACTGTCCATGCACACAGCTCTTGACCCCAAGAAGCTAGATTCCAGGGCCGGCTTACCGTCCCCGGATCGCTCTTTGTCGCCGTTTCCGGCAAACGTGCTGATCATCCCGGATGTCAGGTCCAAGCGGCGGATACGTTGGTCTTGAATGTCGGCGATCAGTAGCCCGCCCTTGCCGTCCAGGAAGCAGTCGTTCGGCTCGCGGAGCATGGCCTGGTCGCCAGGCCCACCGTCTCCGCTGTAGCCAACCTCTCCGGTACCGGCCACAGTGGTAATGATGCCGGTGGCGGCGTCCACTTTGCGGACCACGGCGTTCAACCGGTCAACGATATAGATGTCGCCGTTTCCGTCCACCTGGAGGGAGTATGGCTCCCGCATAGTCGCCTGGGTGGCTGGGCCGCCGTCTCCGCCGTAACCCAACTCTCCAGTCCCCGCCACGGTGGTCACCACACCGGTGGTCTTGTCCACCCGGCGGACGACGTTGTTGCGCGACTCGGTGTAGAGGAGGTTTCCGGCCGAATCGAAATCACACATGAAAGGCTCGGAGCAGGCCGCCCGTAGAGCCGGCCCACCGTCTCCGGCATACCCAGCTTCTCCGGTACCCACATAGGTCTGAATCTTCCCTGCTTCGAAAGGCATTTTGGCTTACTCTCCGTGGTTAGATTGGTAGGTGTGGGCGAAATCCCTCCAAACCCCCTCTTTCGTAGAGGGGGTTTGGAGGGATTTCGGTTTTCAGGAGAACCTAGTCTCCCCTGTATACCAGTCCAGAATCTCGCTTCCCGTCATAAACACCACATCGTCGTGCTGGCGGATGTACTCGAAGATCTGGTCGTAGTACTTGATGCGGTGGGCGGCGCCGGTGATGTAGGGATGGGTGGAAACGCACATGATACGGGCGCTCTCAGCTCCCTCCTGATACAGCGTGTCGAAATGGTCCTTGGCCCGGTCAAAGAGCTCCGGCGAGCGGTGGTGCTGCACCAGATACACCGGGATATCGTTCAGTTCCACGGTATAGGGGAGTGCCACCAGGCTGCCCGACTTCACCTTCATGGGATAGGGTTGATCGTCGTTGCACCAGTCTGCCACGTACTCGATCCCCTCTTCGGCCAGTATGTCGGGGGTATCGAAGGTCTCAGCCAATCCGGGGCCCATCCAGCCCCTGGGCGCCGTGCCGGTGAACTCCGCGATGGTGTCGATAGTCCTCCGGATGGCGTACCGTTCGTCGGGTTCCTTGTTGATCACCCGCTGGATGTAGCTGTGGGCCAGCATCTCCCATCCGGACTTTACGCTCTCTTCCACGATCTGCGGGTAGCTGAGGCACACCGACGCGTTCAGGCTCACCGTGGCCTTGATGCCGTAGTTGTCCAATACCTGCTTCATGCGCCAGAACCCAACTCGCAGTCCGTAGTCGAACCATCCGAAGTTGGGAATGTCCGGTATGACCGACACCCCCTGGGGAGTGGGGAGCACCGTGCGGGCCATCGCCTCGTTGATGTCCCATTCCTCCACATTGATTACCGGCCACACCGCCACCCGCGCGCCACCGGGCAGCTTCAAAGGCTTTCGGTCAAATATGGGTGAAAAATCGGCTCTGGGGTTAGGCATCGTTGCTCCTTGTGGTCATCTCGCTCAGCTCGGCCGAAAATCCCCGTCGGTCCCCCTATTAAGAAATGGGGAAGAATTAATCTCCCTTTGCAAAGGGAGATTTCCGTTGCCCAAAACCACCTACAGCTTAAAGCTTCATCGCCTTCAACCCGATCTTCGCCAGGTCTTCATCTTCCTGAGCGGCCAGACCGCTCACGCCAATGCCGCCCATGATGGAGCCGCTGCTGGGGTGGAGGATGACCACTCCGCCCTGGACGGCGGCCAGCATGGGGTCTCCCATCTCGGCCACGGTGCGGCCTTGGCTGGCCAGACGCTCGGCGTAGTCCTTGGAGTCCTGCCCGGAAAGGGCGCAGGTGTAGGCCTTTCGGATGGCCATGCGCTTGGGCACCTCACGGCATCTGTCCATGCGCCCGTAGCTGATCATGCTGCCCGTGTCATCGACGATGGCGATGGCCAGCGGCCGGTCCGGTTCCTTGTTGGCCCCGGCCAAGATTGCGGCGATGGCGTCTTGTGCCTGTCCCAGGCCCAGCATCGGCTTGTCATACATAAGAAAATCCCCCTAAAGAATGGTATGGGCCATTCTAACTGGGGGGTGCCTGAGTGGCAAGGAAGCTGCCAGCTATCGGATTTACCTACCGGTTGCGGGGTGGTGCAAAGTTCAAGTTTGGTTGGTCGAGAACTGCGGAAATCCCCCTTTGCAAAGGGGGATTTCCGTACTCCCGCGGACAGCTTTTTACTACCCCTGCCCTAGATGGCCTCGCCAATTGTGAGCCAATAAAAAACTATATACATCCCGGCGATGACCATCAGCCAAGACCCCACCGGTTGGACGTAGGGCATCGATTTCTTCAGAGCGCCGACCATTGCAGTCTTGAAGAATGCCATCCCCAAGGTCAATGCCGTGATGACCGCTCCCATGCCCAGAGCGTATAGGAAGAACTGCCCCAGTGAAGTTCCTATACTGGAGAGAGACAAGCTGGTCCCCACCAACGCCATAAAAAGTCCGATGGTGCAGCTCAACGATGCCGTAGCGTAGCTGATTCCGAAGATGAAGTATCCCTTGAGGCTGACTTTTGCGGGATCTCCCATGTTACTGACGGCCCGGGCGGCGATCCCCGTATAGAGCTTTCCTCCACCCACCATCCAGGACCCCAGCAACGCCAAAATGACGCCGATGGCTAGTCCCACCACAGGTAATACGTCCCGTATGAATGTGCCTGCTCCCAAGCTAACGACAAATCCGACTACACCGAATAGGGCGGCGAACCCGACGGTCACGGTCCCGCCGACAACCATGGCCTGGCGGAATTGCCGGGTCACACTGACATGTCCGGTCTCTTTCTCAGCGTCCCCCAGGTAAAGCCCCAGGTATGCCGGCAGCATCGCGAACCCACATGGGTTGACGGCTGACACCATGCCCAGCGCGAACGCGAACCCAAGCGGAGCCAATAGACCCCAACTGCCCAACTCACGGCTAGTACCGCCGGACAGGGATTCAACAAAGCCGTTAACTCCGTCGATGCCGCCGCCGCTACCGATGATCAACGCTCCAATGATGGCCGTCGCCAACGCGACCGTAGCAACCGCCACCGGCAACACAACGGTCCGCAAGATGTTGCGGTCATTTAAGTTGATCACTTTGCTGATTGGCTGAAACATATCTGAGGAAGCTCTCCGCGTCCGGCCCACGGCTTGGGGTTTTCGGGACCCAAGAACCCTAGACCGATCGCGACGTTTTTTTATATCTGATATTATGCCGCGATGCCGATGATGGTTTTCAGATCGTCCCCGAGGTTGTTTTATCCAGGAGGCTGGACTGATCACTTGGCAGGCAGGGAAATCGTGCTACGACCTATCTTTCACTAACACTTCATAACTTGTGATGCCTTCGAAACGCTGGGGGTGCATCGCTCGGGCAAGCCCTTCCAGAACGTCTACGACCCGCGGGCCGTGGCGGGTCGGTATGCGGCCGTCAAAAAGGAATACCTGATCCATCTGGACCGCGGGCAGTTCGTTCCAGCCCGTTAGATCGGTCAATTTCTCCGCCGCATCTTGGCGGACGCGGTCCGGGTCGTAGCCACAGGGCATGACCATCAGATACTCGGGGGCGTATTCGACTATCTCCTCCCAGGTGAGTTCCCGGGAGAGACCTCCAGGCACTGCCAACCGCTCTTCGCCACCGGCCAACTCCACCAGCTCGGGCACCCACTGTCCGGTGTTCCGGAGCGGGTCCAGCCAGTCCAGGCACAGCACTCTGGGCCGTTCAACATGATTGCCTACGCCATTCACAACGGTGTGGACCCGGCGTTGTAGAGATTCGGCCAGATCCGCCCCGCTCTTTGGAACGCCTGCTTCCGTGGCGATGTTACGCACATTCTGAAGGATGTCGGCCACGAAATTGGGCCGGATGGTGAGGATCTCTGGCTGGTAGTCCAACACCTTGGCCGCGGTCTCAAAGACGGACCCGCTGTCGATGGCGCAGACCTCGCACAACTCCTGAGTGATGATCAGGTCGGGCTTCAATTCCCGCAGCAGGCCGCCGTCGATCCAATAAAGGGGGTTGCTGTTGGCCCGGGCTTGGCGCACGATGCCATCGATCTCTTCGCTGGAGAGGTGGGTGATCTGCCGCACGCTTTGGCTGACCACCGGCTTGGCCGTGGCGTCGCTGGGGTAATCGCAGGCATGGGACACGCCCACCAACTGGTCTCCCAGTCCCAGGGCATAAACGATCTCGGTGGCGCTTGGCAACAACGAACATATCCGCATACCGCAAGTATAGATTGCCCGTCTCCGTTCAATCAATTCCCTGGCTAAGACCAAGTTAGGTCATGCTAAAATTGCGGCGCACTATCCGTTAGACCAACCCGAGGTCCGATTGACAGCAAATATCCTAGACGGCAAAGCCCTGGCTGAAGAGATCCGCGGGGAGGTTGCCATGGGCGTAGCCGAGATGCAGCAGAAGCACGGCATCACCCCCGGACTGGCGGCGGTCTTGGTGGGAGATGATCCGGCCTCGGCCATCTACGTGCGCAACAAACGCCGCGCCTGCGACGAAGTGGGCATGGTCAGCAACACCATCTTGCTGCCCACCGATTCGACCAACGAACAGGTCTTGGCCCAGGTGCAGGCATTAAATAACGACCCGCGGTTCCACGGCATCCTGGTGCAATTGCCCCTGCCCGTCCAGGTGGACGAACGCCTGATCATGGAATCGTTGGATCCCAGCAAGGACGTCGACGGTCTGCACCCCTTCAACGTGGGGAAGCTGGTCCAGGGCCGGGCCGATTTCGTGCCCGGAACTCCGGCCGGCATCCAGCAGATACTGCTCCGCAGCGGCCATGACCCCGCCGGCGCCAACGTGGTTGTCTGCGGCCGCAGCGACATAGTCGGCAAGCCTATGGCCATACTGCTGATGCAACGGGCCGACGGCGCCAACGCCACAGTCACAATTTGCCACACCCGCACCAAAAACATGGCCGACATCACGCGGCAGGCGGACATCCTGGTGTCGGCCATCGGAAGCCCCAACGTCATCACGGCTGATATGGTCAAGGAGGGCGCCGTGGTGATCGACGTTGGCATCAACCGGGTTGACGACGACTCCCGCAAAAGCGGCTACCGGCTGGTGGGCGACGTGAACTTCGAAGCGGTATCAGAGAAAGCCTCGGCCATCACGCCGGTCCCCGGCGGCGTGGGGCCCATGACCATCGCCATGCTGCTGGTGAACACGCTTACCGCCACCCGCCTCAGCATCCACAGGAGCGGAAGCTGACAGCTCACAGCAATCAGCAGTCAGGCAACGCCAACGTCGCAAAGCTGACCGCTGAAAGCTGATGGCTGATCGCTCCGCTATGCGTACCAGTGATTTCGACTACGACCTGCCCTCAGAGCTGATCGCACAATCCCCCGTCGAGCCTCGTGATTCGTCCCGTTTGCTGGTCATGCACCGGGACACCGGAGCCCTGGAGCACCGGCATTTCCCAGACCTTTTGGAATACCTGCTCCCAGGCGACGTGATGGT
>Ga0208881_1000176_pt1 | contig 21142 bp, 18 predicted proteins | sample Knorr_S23_td_AAI_FD_185610 | JGI IMG/M metagenome (GOLD analysis project Ga0208881, IMG submission 185610) | Marine microbial communities from Southern Atlantic Ocean transect - Knorr_S23_td_AAIW_ad_876m_LV_B (SPAdes) (version 2) | ecosystem: Environmental > Aquatic > Marine > Oceanic | place... | reverse complement strand
AAATGTAGGGGTCTCTATGGCTTTTGTGACCGCCTTCGAAAGAAAGAAATTAATGGAGTACGAAAAGACGCTGGGGATTTCGTTTGAAAGAGTACGATAGGTGATTTGAACTAGTTTTGAGTTATAAGTGTTGAGTTTTGAGTTGGAAATTACCCTTTCAAATCTAAATGCTCACTATCGACCATATCCACCCATTTTTTCATCTTTTTTTGGATAATCTTAAAGTGGTGTTTGTCTTCGGGAGTGATTAAAGAAATCGCATCTCCCGGTGATTCGGCTCTACCTGTTCTACCTATTCGGTGAATGTAATCTTTAGGTGAACGAGGTAATTCGTAGTTAATTACATGTGGAAGGAATTCAATATCGATACCACGAGCCAGCAGATCTGTTGCGACGAGTACCCTTAGTGTTCCTGCTTTAAATCTCGCTAAAGAATCAAGCCTTGCCGTCTGACTTTTCTTGCTATGAATCGCAGAAGCATCAATACCATTTTTACGGAGTTTATCGGCTACATTATCTGCTTTATAAGTAGAAGCGGTAAATACTAAAACTTGTTTTAAGTCACCATTCTTAATTAAATAACGAAGTAGCGGGCCTTTCTTTTCTTCGGTAACCCAATAACCAACCTGTTTTATTAACTCTATTGAATCTTTTTCAGCTTCAATTTTTATAAGAACCGGTTCTTTAAGGATCAACTGATTGATGGCGTCAATATCTTCGCTTAAGGTCGCTGAGAATAGTAAATTCTGACGTCTTTTAGGGATGAGTTTAAAGATGCGGTCAATTTCATCTTTAAAGCCCATACTCAACATTTTATCAGCTTCATCGAGAACAAGTGTCTTAATTTCGGATAGATGTACGGCATTAGATTCTACTAAGTCTAACAGTCTACCCGGAGTAGCTACCAATACATTCACATGATTTAGCGCTTGCATTTGTGGGTTGATAGAAACCCCACCATATACAGCTAATGTTTTTATTCTTTCAGGAAGTGATGAACCAAATTGCTGAAATACATCTTTTACCTGAACGGCGAGCTCTCGTGTTGGAACTAATACCAGAACATTTACATGACGGTTTTTAGTGCTGGAATTCTTTTGCAAGTTATCCAGGATTGGAAGCACATAACTCGCCGTTTTTCCGGATCCTGTTTTCGCAATTCCCAGTACATCTTTACCATTTAAAACAGCAGGAATAGCCTGATCTTGAATCGGGTAGGGTTTTGTGAATTTTTGATCTGTTAGTATTTTTAATAAAGATCTTGATAAACCTAAAGATGTAAATGACATATGTTGTGTTGTAGTGATGTTATGATCTGCGCAAATGTAATGAAATGGATTTTAGATGTGTCTAAAGATGTGTGTGGCTACTTGTTTTGTATTCAGTCGGTTATGTTTACCTTGTGATGTGGTAAGTGTTTTTGTAGTATACTATAAGATTTATATTTCCCAATTTGTATCTTAGTTTGGATTTAAAAATAATCGTACTACTTTTATAAGATGTACGTAGTATAACTTAAAATATATATTTATGAATAAGCCAAAAATGGAAAATTTAGTAGAAGGGAAAACTTATGCTTGGTGTGCTTGTGGAAAGTCAACAAATCAACCTTGGTGTAATGGATCCCATAAGAATACGCAAGTGACACCCCAGGTTTTTAAAGTAGAGGAATCAAAAATATCTGCTATGTGTATGTGTAAGCAAACTAAGAATCCTCCGTATTGCGATGGCTCGCATGCGAAAATTGTCTAATACAGAAGTTATTAATAACTCTGTATTCAGAGTTGTTTTTTCTATTTCTTGTTCTGTAAAGGTCGTCGTGTTTAAAAATTACCAGTAAGCAATTGTTCGTTTAATTCTTGAATAGGCAATCCTACCACGTTAAAGTAAGAACCCTCAATTTTGGTAATCCCTATGGCTCCGATCCATTCCTGGATTCCATAAGAGCCCGCCTTATCGAAAGGTTTGTAATTTTCTATGTAGTACTCGATCTCTGAAGATGTAAGTTCCTTAAAAAAGACTTTGGTGGTATTGGAAAAAGAGATGATCTTGTCTTTCGATTTCATGCAAACACCTGTAATTACACGGTGACTTCGATTTGATAAACTTTGAAGCATTTTAGCAGCCTCGGTTTTGTCTTTGGGTTTTCCAAGAATTTGTTTATCTAGAATAACCACAGTGTCGGCAGTGATTACAATTTGGTCGGCATGAATATCAGTAAAAGCTGAGGCTTTGAGTTTAGCCAGATATTCGGCTACTTTAGTAACGTCAAGAGATTTAGGGAAGACTTCATCTACCTCACGTACCTCAACTATAAAATTGAGATCTAAAAGTTCCAAGAGTTCTTTTCTTCTTGGAGACTGTGAAGCGAGTATGATGTTTTTCATTTAGTTGTTGGTTGTTAGTTGTTGGTTGTGTCACTCTGAGCTTGTCGAAGGGTTGGTGAGTCATTCTGAACCTGCCTTTGCCGCCTGCCTACCGATAGGCTTGTTTCAGAATCCCATAGATGACGTATTCTGCCAGTTGGAACTGAAAACTAATCACTGATTTATAAAGAAACACAAACTAACAATTCCTGCAAAAATGATAAACTTATTTAGTTTGGAAATACGTTCATAGTCTGTGGCTTTTTGAGCTTTGTAGATCCATACATTCAATAAGAATAAAGGACTTATCAGGAATATTAAAGCATAGGCTAGTGCAGGAAACTGTGTTTTGAATTCATAAATGGCTACCGTAATGACCATAAATGCTGTAAGCACGCTTAACCACTTTACAAATTCTTTAGTTTTATCTAATCCCCAAACTGTTGGAAGTGTACGGATCTTAAATTTTTTGTCGCCTTCAACGGTTCTAAGATCTTTAATAATTTCATGCATCAGGCTGCAGATGAACGCAAAAGTGGCATAAATACAAAGTACGATTAAGGTATGGCGACTCGCTTCGAGATCGTATTTTGGAAGGATTTCGAAAGCTGCTAGTGAGAATACAAAAATGGCGCATAATTTAGCCACAATAAAATTTCCCACAAACAGGCGACGTTTCAGCCTTAGACTATAATCCCATAACATATAAGCTCCGATAGCCATAATACCACCTAAGATTAGGTAATGTACTTTATAGGCAATGTAAAATCCCAATAAAACACCTGTAGTGGTTAAGAATATGTGAAGTGTTAAAGCTACTCTACGTTTAATGCTTCTACCTACGATTACATCTTCATTCTGATTTTCAGTATCAACGCAAATATCAAAATAATCGTTAATCACATAACCTCCGGCTGCAATTAAGATCATACTAAAAACGAGTAGCGCAAACTGTACATCCCCCAAAACATTTGCTTTACCATAAGTAGGTATCAGCAAACTGTAGCGTAGCAAGTATTGTATGAGTGCCATGGCTACTAAATTCTGAAAGCGTACAAGTTTTAAATATTTCACGGAAGTAGCTTAAATCATTAGATTTTAAATTATATAGATGTTGTAGATGTATCGTTGGTCCATTTTCCCTGAATTTTCATAGTTTGTTCGATGACATCGCGTACGCAACCTTCCCCACCTTTTTTATGTGATATGTAATCGGATAGGTTTTTAATTTCTTGTGCTGCATTATCAGGGCAGGTTGGAAGACCTACTTTTTGCATGACTTCGAAATCGGGCATATCATCACCCATGTAAAGAATGCTTTCAGCATCTAGGTCATAAATACTCATAAGTTCATTTAAGGCATCTACTTTATCGTTGCAAGCCAAATACACATCGTGAATTCCCAGACGGTTCATTCTACTTTTAACAGCTGCTGAACGACCACCGGTTATGACAGCAACGACATAACATTTTTTAACCGCCAATTGAAGTGCATACCCATCGCGTGTACTCATCTTTCTTACTTGTTCACCATTTGGCATAAGCGTTACGCTACCATCGGTTAAAACACCGTCGCAATCGAAAACAAAAGCTTTTACTTGTTTTAGTTTCGTTTTATAATTCATCGTTATTTTTGCTTATTATAGTTTCCGTAAGGAGTTTATAAATATCGTAATTATTTCCTTCTTTCAGATAGTTAAGATGTGCATCTATCGCAGACTTGTCTTTTCTAACGGCAGGTCCGGTTTGAACATCTTTAGGTTTGTATTTTGAAATTTTGGAGGCAGTTTCTTTAATTAAAGGCTGAAGAATATCTAAAGGGACACCTTCTTTATTGAGTATCTCATCAGAGATCATGTACATGTAATTACTGAAGTTACAGGCGAAAACAGCTGCTACGTGTAACACTTTTCTTTGGTGAGAATTGATATTGTAAACCATAGGGCTTAGTAAAGTAGCCAGTCGCATAAGCGTATTGTAGTCTTCACTTTTTGAGGCTTCAATACAAAAAGGGACATCTTTAAAATTCAGTTTTTTCTCTTTAGAGAAAGTTTGAAGTGGGTAGAGTACGCCTCTATGCTTGTATTTAATAACATCTTGCTCTATAGCTCCCGAAGTATGCACAACGAGTTTGTTTTTTAAATTTAAGCTCGCTGAAACTTTTTCAATAACAGAGTCTTTAACGGTTAAAATATAGAGGTCCGCAGTGTGATTTAAATCTTCTATTCGAGTAGTAAAGTCGCAATTTAACTGACTTGACAAAGAAATAGCAGGTTCTAAAGAACGATTAAATACCTGAAGAATATTTTGTTCTTTCTTCTGTAGTTCCCTTGCCAAATGCCAGGCTACATTACCTGCACCAACAATTACGATATTTAGCTTTAGCGTACTCAATTGATTAAGATTTTGACTGTTTAAACAACTGTAGCATGGCAATAAACGTCCCGACTGCCATTAGAATTGCTCCAATCCATAACAGGTTAATATACGGAAAGATAATTGCTTTCATGACAATGAAAGGTTTTTCATTGTCAATATGTTCATAAGCTTTTATCTGTATGCTTCCGGCTTCGGGGTTTACTTCACTAAAGATGAACTTGTATTTCAATGCTCCATCTTCGAGATAAGCAGGGAAAGATTGCGCAATATTGTTTTTTACTGCATAAATAGCATCCGTAGTTGAGAACACTCCCTGCATATTTTGCATTTTAAGTTTAGCGATTAACATCACATCTAGTGCTTTATCACTTTCGATATTGGTGTTTGCATTCACTAACAGACTATCTAAATACAGAAAGTGTTTGCTGTAAATTAACGAATCTCCTTGTTTTATGTTGATGATACTTTCGCGGTGATATGGGTTGTCATCGCTGTGTTCATCTACATCGGCATAGGTAAGATGCGTGTACACATCGTAAAGCGCAAAGTGTTCTGTAGCAGGCTCAGCGACATTCCCCATAATATCATTTAACTGAATAAATGGATTTAAAGTAAACTGGTACTCAAAAGTTCCGTCATTATTTAAATTGAAATATTCAACTTCGTAGGTTTTGTTAATGCCAATGAGCGTGTCTGATTTGTAGACTACGAAGTAACTCCCCATGGCCGTAGTATCACCTTTTTCGAGTAAAATGTTTTCGTTGCTTGGGAAGTCTTTGGCGATAAATCCATCGTTGCTCGAAATAATGTTTTTATTGGCATTACTCAGTAAGGCACCCATAATAACTAAGGCAAACCCGATATGAGCTATGGAAGATCCGGATAGATTCAACTTCCCTTTTAGGATTTTACGCCAGTATTCGAAATTTGCAATGGCAGCAAATAAAGTAGCCCAAAGAAGTATGAATAACAAAGGATGCCACATTCGTACGCTGTAGGCGATCAATACAGCCAGTACAGCAGAAATAATCAGGCTTAAGGTAATTTGTTTTAAGAATTTTTTCAGGTCGGTTTTACGGTAGCTTAAGTATTGAGCAACACCGACTAATAGAATAATGATGACGACAAAAGGAGTTTGCCATGAATTGTAAAGCGCAATGGCATCTAGAGGAGGAGCCATTTGTGTACCTAATACTTTGTTGATCACCGGAAGTGAGGTAAACCAGGTAATTTGGAAAGCGGAAACAAACAATACGATTGACCCGATAAACATCCAGAATTCTCTTGAGCTAGAGTCTTCATCTTTTTCCACACTTGGAATGCTTTTGAATCGAACTAAAAACAGACCTGCTGAAAAGACTACAAAACTGATCAGGTAAATTAATAACTGATAATCCAAACCTCCGGCAAAGGCGTGTACTGAAGTATCTCCTAAAATGCCGCTACGCGTTAAGTAGGTTGAGTAAATTACAAGGATAAACGCGAGTAAGGTAAGCGCAAATGTTGAACGTAAAGCAATCTTACGAGCTCTAAAGATGAGCATAAGATGTGCTGCAGCTACCAAAATGATCCAGGGAACTAGAGACGAGTTTTCTACTGGGTCCCAAGCCCAGAAGCCACCAAAAGAAAGTGCTTCGTATGCCCAGGCACCACCCATTAATATTCCAGTTCCTAAAACCATAATCCCTGCATAGGTCCAGGGTAAGGCTTCGCGAACCCATTCGGCATATTGTTTTTTCCATAAAGCGGAAATGGCATAGCAAAAAGGAATCATGGTAAGCGCAAATCCCAGGAATAGTATTGGAGGGTGAATGACCATCCAATAGTTTTGTAGCAGTGGATTTAACCCTCTACCATCCATAAACTGAGGAACTACCTGTAAGTAATTCGCCATTTCAGTCCAGGGTAAACCGATATTTTCATCCAGATTTCTGACAAGCACAAAAGGACTGGTACCTATTTTAATTCCAAGCAGGTAAACCCCCATGATCATCGAGCTTAAGAATACCTGAATTGCAGAAACGACAGTTAGTACGGGAGCTTCCCAATTTTTTGCTTTTTTAATAAGCAGCAATCCCAAAAGAATATTCCAGAAGATCCAGAGTAGGAAGCTACCTTCCTGACCTTCCCAGAAGCAGGATATCATGTAATGCGTTGGCAGAGATCGTGAGGAGTGTTGCCAAACGTATTGATATTCGAAATAGTGGTTGTAGATCATGATGAACATACAAACAATAATTCCGATAATTGATAAACCATGTGTGTAGAATGCTCCTCTGGCAAGAGGTAGCCAATTTGCTTTTAGCGTATCATTCTTTGAAGCTTTGTAAAACGAAAAAGCAGCCAACAAAGAGGCTACAAAGGCAATGCTAATAAAAGCCTGGCCAATAGTTCCGACAAGGGTATGTTCTCCTATGTATTCCATAGATTAAGGAAGTGTAATTGTGTCTTGTTTGATGTATTGTTGTTCATTGTATTTTGATGGACATTTCATCAAAATGGTATTTGCTGTGAAACCTGAATCTGTAGCAAATCCTGTCATTGTAATTTTTTCAGAGCGTTCAAAATCCTGAGGTTTTGAATCGTGGTAGTAGACTTTTCGCTCATTGTTAAGAGAATCGGCTGCGTAAAAGGTTAATAAGTTTAAGCGTGGCTCAAAGAGAATTTCTTTTTCTTTATTGAGTTCACCGATCACCGTAAATTCTCTACCCATACGTTTTTCGGCATCGGCAAAAGTGATGTACGTACTGGCATTGTAAGTAAGTGATAAAACCACACCAATGATCACAGCGACTAAAAGGATTAAAATGATCTCCGTTTTTTTCATCTTATTTTTCGAGTTTTTTAACCCTTTGGTCTATGCGATACAAATAAACCATCAAGCCAATAAAGATGATCGCTATTACGGCAACAACCACGTAGATTTTTCCGTTTGAGCGCATGATGTCAGCCATTTCAACATTTTGTGCAAAAACAGGGCTCATCATAAACAAACAACATAGAATAGTACTGATAAAACGCTTCATTTATTTTCTTTGTTTATTTCTAATAATTTGATACGGAAACGCAATTGAGCGATCCACGAGCCGACTAAGATCCATCCGATAACTGCCGGATAAAATACCATTCGCATACTGCTATTGAGGTCGTAGTTTCCAAATGCCGGATTCCCACCATTTCCCGGATGTAAACTATCGGTCATTCTTGGAAGAACGCCGATAAAAACGATCATCATCACAAAAGCCAGGATATTGTAGATGGCACTTACACGTGCTTTGCTATCTTCGTTTTCGATACTATTTCTAAGAATGAAGTAGGCAAGATAGATGAGCATGGTAACTGCCGTACCATTTAATTTTGGGTCGTTTACCCAAAAAGTACCCCATGTAAACTGCGCCCATATCATTCCTGTGGTTAAGCCTAATACTGCCATAAACATTCCGGTAGAAGCGAGGGCTTCGGCTTTTAGGTCTCTTGTTTTGTCAAATCCGTTAAGGAAACGAACACTCTGAATCATTGAGAATAACATTAAGAAGATCATACTAAACCACATCGTCACGTGGAAGTAAAGGTTTCTAATTGTTTCGTTAAGGATATCGAGATGTGGTACGGGCATTAATAAGCCTGCGATGATGCTGTACAAGACCAGCAAAACTCCGAGGATTTTCCACCATTTTAATTGCATCGAAAAAAGCTTTTTTTAATCACGCCAAAGGTAGGGAAATAATAGGTAAGAGAGTAATACGCAGGCAATATTTAGCAAGGCCAAAAAGAGGATTTGATTGCCCGCTAAAAAGAGTTGTTCTTCCATTAAACAAATTTGCGAGGTTTTAATCAGGTTTAGTAGTATCGGAAAGAGTAAAGGCATACTTAATACTGCCATTAAACCCGCACTATTATTGGTTTTTGATGCTATCGCGGCAACAAGTGTTAATACAGAAGCTAAGGCTGAACTTCCCAATACGATACATAGGATAAAGGATAAATTTGCCGTGATGGGATTCCCTAAAAAGATGCTGTAAATAAGGTAACTAATTAGCGTAAGAACGATCAGTAATCCACTATTGTAAAGTGTTTTTGCCAGAATGATAGCTCGTGGATCTGCAAGCGTGTAAAAGAAAAGAGCCTGGTAATTTAATTCTCGTTTAAAGCTTTGTAAACTGGCGTTCATTGCGGCAAAAAGGACAATAATCCAGAACAATGCTACCCACGAACTTTCGTTTATGACCCCTTCAAAACTTAAATAGGCAACGTAACTGGTACTAAGTACATAAAGGAGCATACTGTACAAAGCATAACGCTCGCGCCAGTTCAGGCGAATATCTTTTAGTACCAATTCTTTTACTTGTTGTAACATAGCGCAAAGATACTATTTTAAGTACTCGATAAACTTTAAGTACTTGATGAACTTTAAGTCTTGATGAACTTTAAGTACTTTTGTTAAAAATTTTATCACGTGAAAAAATACTTACTCCTCCTTTTGTTTATTCCAGCTTTAATCATGGCTCAAGATAAAGATGGTAAGCGTCCCGAATTTACAGTTACCGGTTCGGTATTAGACACCTTAAATAATGAAGGATTGTCTTACGCTGCATTAAGTTTTATTCGTTTAAAAGATGATCAACTAATAACGGGTGGTATCTGTAATGAAGAAGGTATTTTCACCATTAAAAAGGTGCCTGCAGGAGTTTATCATCTGTTGATAGAATACATGGGTTATGCTCCAAAAATTATTGATAAAATAAGGGTAATACCGAATCGAAGAGATAGATCTGACTTTTCGAAACAAGTTAAATTAGACTTGGGAGTATTCTATTTAAGTAGATCTGTAGATGAGCTTCAGGAAATTGAATTGGTTGAAGAAAAAGCCTTCGTTGTTCAGGGTGTTGACAGAAAAGTGTTTACTGTAGGTCAGGATCTTACGAGTACGGGAGGGACAGCAACAGAGTTGATGGAGAAACTACCCTCTGTACAGGTAGACATGGATGGAAACATAAGCTTACGAGGGTCTGACCAGGTACGTTTGTATGTAGACGGGAAACCTTCCCTGTTAAGCTCTTCGGACTTGTTAGAAACCACGCCCTCATCCATGATAGAGTCTGTGGAGTTGATTACGAATCCTTCGGCAAAATTCAGTCCTGAGGGCATGGCCGGTATTATTAATATCGTTTTAAAGAAAAACAGGAAAGCCGGTTTTAATGGTAATGTAGCTTTAACTATTGGTCATCCCTACAAAAACAACTTTACTGCTTTATTAAATCGGCGTACTGAAAAGTTAAACATTTCCGGTTCTTACAGCTTTATGGACAGAAACGGTTCTTTTGAATTGGAAAGAGAAAAACACACTTATTTTTCGGAAGATACCTTCCATTTGTATCAGGATAAATGGGGGGTAAATAATCGTAAATCACACACCTTTAAAGGAGGGGTGGATTACACGCCAAACGAACATACTTCTGTTAGTTTACAAGGTAAATACAACCCTTCGGAGCGATTAAATATGGATACCGTTCATTACAATGAAACCACCATAGATGGTGTAAATGAATACGATAGGTTGGCAGAATCAGAATCTGTTCAAGGGCAGTGGGATATTGATTTAAGCGGGAAGAAAGATTGGGAAAATGGATTGCATTTAAATTTTAATGTGAACCAGTCTCATAATACAAAGGACAAGTCCGATATGTACACAGAAACCATATTGAACATCATAGATCCTGGATTTGGTGGTTATCCGCTTTACGAGCAACTGTCAAATAACAGAACAGATGAGCAGTTTGAATCGAAATTGGACTTTTCTTATGGAAATGAAGATCATGGAAAATGGGAGTGGGGATTAAGTGCCCGGACACGTGAGATCGATCAGGATCAATTTTCGGAAGGTGATCATACATTTGTTGACAATACACATCTGGAAAATCATTTCATTTACGACGATGCCGTTTATGCAGCCTACGCAACTTACGCCAGAGCATTTGGTTTATGGTCCTTTCAAACGGGTTTACGTAGTGAGCAGGCAAATACAGAATCTTATCTGGAGAATAACGACTCTACTTACAAAGCTGATTATTTAGAGCTTTATCCAAGCTTACATTTAAACTACAAATTGGATGAGTCTTCATCTATTCAGGCGAGTTATTCAAGGCGAGTAAACCGTCCCGGATTTCATTCTTTAAATCCTTTTCCGAAATATTCCGATCCTTACAATTTAAGAATGGGAAATCCATTCTTAAAACCCGAGTTTGTAAATGCTGTAGAGATGGGCTATCAGAAATTTGGTGAGGGAACAACCTTTAGTGCTTCCGTTTATGCAAAAGACATTAATGATATGCAGCGTCGCTACATAAGCGTTGATTCTAACAACGTATCTACGCTAACTTACCAAAATTTAAATGGTTCTTTAGACATAGGTTTTGAATTTATGTGGTCAAAAAAAGTTAGTAAGACCTTTAATTTTATGCTGAGTTCAAATATCTATCATTCCAAAATGGATGCTTCAAATTTGACTACAGAATACGATGAATCTACCATAGGAATGAGATCCGGTTTTAATGCAGGGTGGAAGAAGAACGGACATAAGGTCCAATTGTCGGGATGGGTACGTCCGGGAGGAGAGGTAGGTCAGGGAAAAATGAAAACCATGTTCAGTACCGATCTGGCTTACAGTCGTTCTGTATTTTCTGATAATGGAAAGTTTACCCTAAAGGTCAGTGATATTTTTAACACACGAGGTTTCGGAATTGATACCCGTGGACCGATGTTTGATCAATCTTTTGAATACAAAAGACAAAGCAGGTATGTAACTATGAGTTTAAGTTGTAATTTCGGAGATCAAAATAATGATCGTCAGCATCGTAAACGAGGTTTACGTGATACGAATGGTGGTGATATGGATGGTGGATTCTTTTAATTTTTACGAATGAAACAATTTCTTTTTTTATTTTTTTTAACGGCTTCTGTATTATTTGCACAGGAAGATTACACGCTTAGTGGATTTATCAGAGAAGGTGTAAGTTCAGAAGAATTGATCGGTGCAAACGTAGTTTGTGAAGATTTAAATATTGGAGCCACAACCAATGCTTACGGGTTTTATTCGATAAGCCTTCCACAGGGGAACTACAATATCAGATATTCCTTTATTGGTTATGGGGATAAGGTTATTCAGGTTACTTTGGATAAAAGTCAGCGAGTAGATGTGAATTTAAGTGCTTACGCAGAAGAACTTTCAGAGATCGTTTTAGAGGATGAAGCACTTCAAAAGGTACGATCTATTGAAATGAGTGTTAACAAGCTTGAAACAAAGGCTGTTAAAGAATTGGCGGCTGTTTTCGGTGAAGTTGATATTATTAAAAGCATCCAACTCCTTCCGGGTGTAACCAGTGTTGGAGAGGGAGCCAATGGCTTCAATGTTCGTGGAGGTGCTGCAGATGAAAATCTGGTTTTACTGGATGAAATGACCCTTTACAACGCTTCGCATTTGTTTGGTTTCTTTTCCGTTTTTAATGCAGATGCCATTAAAGATATGAAATTGTACAAAGGCGGTATTCCTGCTGAGTACGGTTCCAGAGTTTCATCTGTTTTGGATGTCAGACAAAAAGAAGGAAATTCAAATTTTACCGAAGCTTCCGGAGGAATAGGACTTATTTCAAGTCGATTTATGGTAGAAGGTCCCTTATGGGATAGGAGTTCTTTTATGGTCGCCGGTAGAAGGTCTTATGGCGATTTGTTTCTCAAACTTTCAAGTGATTCGGTACTACGAGACAATAAGTTGTATTTCTACGATCTGAATATGAAACTAAATTCGTGGCTGGGAGAAAAAGACCGATTGTTCCTTTCCTCTTACATGGGTAGAGATGCATTTAAATTTGGAAGTTTGTTCGCTTCTTCCTGGGGAAATGAAACCTTGAATTTACGATGGTTGCATCTGTTTTCAGATCGAATGGTGTCCAATTTATCCTACAATTTTAACGATTACGACTATTTAATCTCCATACTTCCTGAAGGCTTTGAATTTGATTGGGAATCGAAAATTCGCAATCATCAATTCAAGTACGATGTTTCCTATTACCATAGCAATGAACATCAGTTTAAGGGGGGGGTGTCAGTAAATAAATATCATTTTGAGCCCGGTTTAATAGCGCCTGCAAGTGATAGCTCTGCCATTACTACATTTAATATGAGAGATAAATTTGCTTATGAGGCGGCTTTATTTTTACAAGACGAATGGAAGATTTCCGAACGTTTATTGGTGAAAGCCGGACTGAGATGGTCTTCTTTTTATCGGGTAGGGATTGATACAATTCTTGTTTATGAGGACAATACTCCGATAAATTATGATCCCATGTTAGGGCAGTATTTAAACGGAGAAGTTGTCGACTCACTTTTTTATGGAGCCAATGATCTGGTGAAAAGTTATTCAGATTTTGAGCCCAGATTGTCTATGCGTTATCAAATTGATGAATCAAACTCTTTGAAAGCTAGCTATCAGAAGATCAATCAGTATTTACACCTTATTACAAATGCCAGTTCGCCTACGCCACTTGATATTTGGGCACCTTCCGGACCTTTCATAAAGCCTTTAACAGGACAGCAATATGCATTGGGATATTTTCACACCTCTGACAATCAAAAGTGGGAACTGTCTACGGAGTTGTATTACAAGAATTTAGATCATGTGATTGATTATGTGGATGCTGCCGATCTGGAATTTAACAACCATTTAGAAACTGAAATTCTTTATGGAGAAGGCAGAGCTTATGGTTTGGAGTTCATGCTTGAGAAGAAGTCCGGTAAACTTACCGGTTGGATGTCTTACACCTTTGCTAAAACGGAGAGTCTGATTTCCGGTTATGGAGTTGGTGATCCCGGGATTAATCATGGCGAATGGTATCCAAATCCTCAGGATAAAACCCACGATCTGTCTTTGGTAGCATTTTACAAATTGAATAAGAAATGGTCTTTTTCATCCAACTTTGTTTATGCTACCGGAATACCTACAAATTACCCCGTAGCAAAGTATGAATATGAGGGAGTTGTTATTCCTCATTATCCGGGCTCCAGGAATCAGGAACGATTGGAAAATTATCATCGCCTGGATGTTGCGGCAACTTTCAGACCTCGGGGAAATGATCAGAGAGAATGGGTTTTTAGCATTTACAATGTTTACAATCGCAAAAATGCCTCTTCCCTTTATTTTAGAGAAAGCCCTGATGTTCCAGAGCAGACAGAAGCTGTTAAACTATCCATATTCCCTATTGTACCTAGTGTTTCATACAATTTTAGATTCTAATGAAAAAAGTAAGTATTTATTATTTAATTCTAATCTTGTTTAGTTCTTGTGAAACCGTTGTTCAACTTGAATTAGATGAGGGAGAAAAAAACTTAGTCGTGGAATCCTATCTTGAATTTTCAGATACAACGGATTCCGGTTTTGCACATGTTTTTTTAACCGAGTCCAGTGCTTTTTATGGAAACAGTACACCAAAATCGGTTTCAAATGCAACGATTTCAATTAACGACACCTACATTTTAGTTGAAGATATGGATTCGCTTGGGTATTATGTTTCCCAAAGCCCGCTCCCTTATTCAGGCGAAGCGGAATTTCTTATGGATATCATTGCAGATGTTGACGGAAAAGAGGGGCGTTGGAGCGCAACAGACCCCTACACTTCAGTGCCGGAAATAGATTCTATTTATTACGTGTACGAAGCTGAAGCATCCCTATTCCAAGAAGAAGGGTATTACGTAAAAGTGATGCTTACTGATCCTGCTGAGGAGGAAAATTTTTATCATCTAAATGTTTTGGTCAATGATGCCCTTAGCTTTGAATTAAGCCCTGGCACAAAAAGATCTTTAATATTTAAAGATGAGTATGTAAATGGTATGGATTTAAATTTTATGGTAAATGATATTCCATTAAAAGAAGGAGAACATTTAAAACTAATATTGTCTTCCATTACCGAAGATGTTTACTATTACTATTTTAATTTGTACACATTGCTTACTGAAACAAGTGGCATCGGAGCTGCGCCTCCGTTTCCACTTTATGGGAATGTGGTGTCACAGAATGAAAATTTCGACAATGCTTTGGGGTATTTTCAGGTACGAAGCACTACGGTTAAAGAGATCACCATTGATAATGACTAATTAATAATGACTAATGATTGATTGTTATGCAGGAGAAAGAAATTTAGTACAGGTCATTCTGAACCTGCCTTTGCCGACAGGTAGGCTTGTTTCAGAATCCCATAGATGACATACTTGACTTTTTAGAATGGACAATTGATAATGACTAATTGTTAGCTCGGAGAAAGTCAATGACTAATTAATATGTAGTAGTTAGTTCCTTAACCTTGGGTTTAAACCCAAGGTTAAGGAAGGAAAACGTCTCTAAATTTAACTTTCAACTTTAAATTTTTAATCTTTAACTTTCTCCTTACTTTTGTCTGAGAATAAAAACAACATGTACAAAACGATTATCCGCCCTTTACTTTTCTGTTTCGATCCGGAAAGAATACACCATTTCGTATTCAGGTCAATTAAACTTATGAATTGCATTCCGGGGATTGCTGCGATTACCCGAGTTCTTTACAAGGTAAATGACAAGAGATTAAAACGAACTGTTTTTGGATTAGAATTTGAAAACCCTGTAGGTTTAGCTGCAGGTTTTGACAAAGAGGCTAAACTCTACAATGAACTGGCCAATTTTGGTTTTGGTTTTATTGAAATTGGTACGCTCACTCCCGTAGGACAGACCGGTAATCCGAAACCACGTCTTTTTCGTTTGCCCGAAGATTCTGCTCTGATAAACCGAATGGGCTTTAATAACGAAGGGGTTGAAGCAGCCGTTGAACGTTTGAAAAAACGTAAAACCAAAGTGCTGATCGGAGGGAATATCGGTAAGAATAAAGTCACGCCAAACGAACAGGCTAAGGACGATTACTACAAAGCATTCCACGCCTTGTATGAATATGTGGATTACTTTGTGGTGAATGTAAGCTCTCCGAACACGCCAAATTTACGAGCTCTTCAGGATAAAGAGCCATTAACAGAACTATTAAAAATGTTAAAGAATGAGATGGCTGTCATGCCGGATCATAAACCCATATTGTTGAAAATTGCCCCGGATCTGACAAATGAGCAACTGGATGATATTATCGATATTGTAGCAGATGTGAAAATTGAAGGAATCATTGCTACAAATACAACCATTGATCGCTCGATGTTAAAGACTGAAAGATTAAAAGTTGATGCCATTGGTGCCGGAGGATTAAGTGGGAAGCCCGTTAGAGCTCGTTCTACGGAAGTCATTGCCTACTTGTATCAAAAGTCAAAAGGCGCTTTCCCAATTGTTGGAGTAGGAGGTATTTACACAGCCGATGATGCCATAGAGAAATTGAAAGCAGGAGCCAGTCTGGTACAAGTGTACTCCGGATTCATTTATGAGGGGCCATCCATGATTAAGAAGATCTGTAAGGGCATATTAAAAGCAGGGATCTAAAAAGGATTTAATTCTTTTTATTAGATTTAGATCCATTAGAAGATTAAATTCGCAAAGAATAAGAAATGGCGCAAAAACCATCCATACCAAAAGGAACACGTGATTTTTCTCCGGCAGTCATGCTCAAGAGAAATTACATCATGGAAGTAATTAAAAAAGCTTTCCAAACCTTCGGCTATTTACCTATCGAAACTCCCTCTATGGAGAACCTTTCCACTTTAATGGGGAAATATGGTGAAGAAGGCGATCGTCTGATATTTAAGATCTTAAATTCGGGTGATTTCTTGAAAAAAGTAGATGCGAATTCAGATTTTGAGGCTAAAAAAATGACGCCAAAGATCTCTGAGAAAGCTTTGCGTTATGATCTAACCGTTCCATTTGCGCGCTATGTAGTGCAAAATCAAAATGATATTACATTACCTTTTAAACGCTATCAGATTCAGCCTGTATGGCGTGCCGATAGACCTCAAAAAGGACGTTTCCGTGAGTTTTATCAATGTGATGCCGATGTGGTTGGGTCGCGTTCGCTTTTGTATGAAGTAGAGTTGATCCAACTTTACGATAAGGTATTTACGGATCTCAGACTTTCTGCCATCATCAAATTAAACAATCGAAAAATACTTTCCGGTATTGCAGAAGTTATTGGTGAAGAAGACAAACTGATCGACATAACCGTTGCCATTGATAAACTGGATAAGATAGGTCTGGAGAAAGTTAAAGAGGAAATGCAGACAAAAGGCGTTTCGGATGCGGCGATCGAAAAGCTCGATCCTATTTTAAACATGAAAGGTGATGCCAGTCAGAAGTTGGTGACTATGCGTGAGGTTTTAGCTACTTCTGCTATTGGTCTGGAAGGTGTTCAGGAAATTCAAACGGTTATTGATAAAATCGCAGTTTTAGGCCTTGAAAGTGCCGAGCTCGATTTCGATTTAACCTTAGCAAGAGGTTTGAACTATTACACAGGTTCTATTTTTGAAGTGCAAGCCAAAGGAGTTCAGATGGGAAGTATCGGTGGCGGTGGTCGCTATGATGATCTTACCGGAATTTTCGGTTTGAAAGACATGCCCGGAATAGGTATTTCTTTTGGTTTAGACAGAATTTACCTGGTCCTGGAAGAGTTGGGTCTATTCCCAAGTCTGGAAGCCGATTTTACGCAAGTGTTGTTTGTGAACTTTGGTGAGAAGGAAGCAGACTATTGCCTAAAAGTTTTAAGAGACTTGCGTAAGGCAGGGATCAATTCTGAATTGTATCCTGATCCTGCCAAGATGAAAAAGCAAATGAATTATGCCAATAAAAAGGGCATTCCTTATGTGGTGTTGGTTGGAGAAGATGAGATGAATAGTGGCTTGTTAACCGTAAAAAATATGGATGACGGGTCACAATCTAATATTAATGTTGTTGATATGATAAAATTGTTAAATCCTAAAAATGGAGGAGATACAAATACATAAAATAAGCAGAGCTCAGTTGAGCTTTGATGATTTACATGCGATTGTTTTAGAAGAAAAAAAGATTGAGCTTTCTGAAGATTCGATAAAAGCTATTGAGAAGTGTAGCGCTTATTTAGAAGAAAAGATAGCCCGAACAGATAAGCCTGTTTACGGTGTAAACACAGGTTTTGGTTCTCTTTGCGATCGACGCATTTCGAATGAAGATCTCAGTAAGTTGCAAGCTAATTTAGTCTTGTCTCACGCTTGTGGTACAGGAGATGAAGTTCCTCATAATATTGTGAAATTGATGTTGCTTTTGAAAGTACAATCACTTTCTTATGGCAAATCAGGTGTTCAGCTAATTACAGTTCAACGCTTAGTTGATCTTTACAATAATGATATCCTGCCGGTTATTTATCAACAAGGATCTTTAGGAGCTTCAGGAGACCTGGTTCCTCTGGCACATTTATCACTTCCATTAATTGGAATGGGCGAGGTGTTCTACAAGGGTAGCGTACAACCATCTTCTGTAGTTTTAGAAGCCATGGGATGGGAGCCTTTAACCTTAAAATCAAAAGAAGGTTTGGCATTGTTGAATGGTACACAGTTCATGACTGCTTATGGATCGTGGGCTGTAATGAAAGCCCATAAGCTATCTTACTTGGCAGATTTAATCGGCACCATTTCTTTAGAAGCTTTTGATGGTCATATTGAACCATTTGATGAATTGATACATTTTGCTCGTCCTCATAACGGACAAATTAAAACTGCAGCGCGTATTCGCGAATTTCTAGCAGGTTCCGAATTGATCGAAAGAGAGAAGGAGCATATTCAAGATCCCTATTCTTTCCGTTGTATGCCACAAGTGCATGGGGCATCTAAGCAGGCTGTTAAACATGTTTCTGATGTGATGACTACCGAAATTAATTCGGTAACAGATAATCCAAATGTATTTGTTGATGCTGATAAGGTAATCTCCGGAGGGAATTTTCACGGACAACCTATTGCCATCCCAATGGATTATCTGGCAATAGCACTACATGAATTGGGAAACATTTCCGAAAGACGTATTTACCAACTTGTATCCGGTCTCAGGGGATTGCCCACTTATTTAGTATCTGAATCGGGTTTAAATTCAGGGTTTATGATTCCCCAGTACACTGCAGCAAGTATTGTTTCTCAATCCAGGCAATTATGTACTCCGGCTTCTACAGATTCTATTGTTTCCTCAAACGGACAGGAAGATCATGTGAGTATGGGTGCTAACGCTGCAACAAAACTTTACAGGGTGGTCGAAAATTTAGAGCGTGTCTTAGCTATTGAATTGATGAACGCTGCTCAGGCTATTGAGTTTAGAGAAGAGAAAACCTCTCCTTTCTTACAAATGATGTTAGATTCTTACAGACAGGAAGTAAGCTTTGTAGAAGATGATCGCTATTTTCACAACGACATCATAAAGACCATAGATTTCTTGAGAAACTTAGAGCTCGATCCGGAATTGATTTATTAGGTATGATAGTAGGTTGGTAGGTTGGTACAAAGTACTAGGTGTGATAGTAATTGTCACGCTGAGCCTGCCTACCGCAGGCAAGCCTACCACAGGTAGGAAATCTTGTCGAAGCGCAGACTGCACGACTTCGTGACTGCATGACTTTTTTTATTCTTCAAAGAAGGTATTGTGTATCAACTCTTCATCTGTTAAAGCTTTTAAAAAGCTGATGAGATTAGATTTTTCCTCATCGTTAATTTCAAATCCGGTAATGAGTTCGCTCTGGTTAAAGTGGGATTTCCCGCCTTCGGCGTAATGTTCAATAACTTCTTCCAAAGTTTCTAAAGAGCCGTTATGCATGTAGGGTGTGGTTCGTTCAATATTGCGAAGGGTGGGTACTTTAAACTTTCCAATGTCTTCTTGCAGTTTGGTGAGCCGATGACGGCCGGAATCTTCATAAACCTCGTACAAACCATTATTTTCCATACCCTGATTTGTGAATAAAAATGTTCCGTGACAGGAAGAACAGGCAAGACGCTCACTAAAGAACAATTCTTTCCCTTTCATCTCAGATGTGGTTAATAAATTTTTATCATAATCGGAATGACCACTAAGTATGGTGCGTTCAAAAGATGCAATGGCTCTGGTAATAACATAAGGATCCGGAGTTCGGTTGTAGGCTTCCAGGCTTGCTTTTACATAACTAGAGTCGAGATTTAGTTTTTCAGCCACAGAACCAATATCAAAAGCCATTTCATTGTGATCCTCAATAGGTGCCAGAACCTGCATTTCCAAAGTAGGTACGCCACCCTCCCTCATGAAAAAGTCGTGGTAAGCAACATTGGCAAGACTCATAGAATTTCTAAATCCCAGTCGGTTTTCAACACCCGGTGTTATTGCCAGTTGATCTGCAAAGGCAAATTCTTGTTGATGACATGAGGCACAGGAAATCGTGCTATCCAGCGATAAAACAGGGTCGAAGAAAAGTTTTTTCCCCAATTCGATCCGTTCGCGGGTTAATTGATTGTCCTCAGGAATTGAGGGGTCCGGAAAACCATTTGGAATGGTTAGTTTGAATGTATTATCATCAATAGTTCTTTTTCTTTCACAAGAACTAAATAATACAAATAATGCGAGTATGTAGAATACCTTATTCATAAAAAAGGTCACACTAAAATTAGTCAAAAAATATGCCTTATCGATTAAGAACGGTTTGCTTTTGGTTTTTAACAAACCAGACCAGACATAATCCACCTGCAACAGTAATGATCAGACCCATAACAAAAAATGCAGTACTAAGACCTTGTTGGTCTGCGATCCAACCAATAAATGGCGCAATAATGGCGAAACTGGTACGTATGATAAAGCTGCGAACGCTCATAACCGTCGCTCTGACATTCGATTCCGTATGATGGTTGATGTAGTTTCTAAGCAAAGGAGTGGCATATCCACGATTTGCATAAAAAATAAATAGAATGAACAAGCCTACATAATTCATGTTATTTGCGAGGAGAATGTATCCCAACACACTAAATAAACCAACAAATAATAAGCTGTTTAACTCCGTAAACCTTCTTTCTATTTTATGAGCTAAGAAAGCGAAAACACCTACGATGATATTTAATAATGCCCAAAGCATTCCATAGTTTTTCATACCAATACCAATGTCCTTAAGAAAGGGTTGTGCGAGCCATGCCATCATTAAGGTTCCTATGCCTATTGCAGAGGAGTAGATGATGTAGGTTCTAAGGATCTTAGATTCTACTAATGAAAATTTTACCACACCCATAACAGATTTCCATGAACTTTTCAGTCTTTCCTTATGCATCTTAGGTTCTTTCAGAGAAATAGCAAAGGGTATGGCTATTAAGGCTACCAAAACCTGTGCGTAAGCCGGATATCGAAATGATATGGCAGCCAGAAAACCGCCTAAAATACCTGCTGCTGCTTCCGAGAAATTACCGATAGAGATACTTCG
>Ga0208881_1000175_pt1 | contig 21160 bp, 18 predicted proteins | sample Knorr_S23_td_AAI_FD_185610 | JGI IMG/M metagenome (GOLD analysis project Ga0208881, IMG submission 185610) | Marine microbial communities from Southern Atlantic Ocean transect - Knorr_S23_td_AAIW_ad_876m_LV_B (SPAdes) (version 2) | ecosystem: Environmental > Aquatic > Marine > Oceanic | place... | reverse complement strand
TATTGTATCTCCACTAATCGCATTGATGAAGAATCAAGTCGATGCGATAAGAGGTTTTGCTCTGACTGATAGTATTGCCCATGTTTTAAACTCCTCACTTACCAAAAGAGAAATTCAAAAAGTTAAAGAAGATATCAGGCAAGGATATACCAAACTGTTGTATGTAGCTCCGGAATCCTTGACCAAGGAGGAGAATATTGACTTTTTAAAATCTGTAAAACTTTCTTTTTTTGCTATTGATGAAGCGCACTGTATTTCTGAATGGGGCCATGACTTTCGCCCGGAATACAGAAATCTAAGAAGCATTTTTCAAAAAATAGGTAAATCACCTATTATTGCACTTACTGCCACAGCAACTGAAAAGGTTCAGGAAGATATACAGAAAAATCTGGGTATGGAAAATGCCCAATTATATAAATCTTCTTTTAACCGGGGAAATCTTTTTTACGAGGTCAGACCAAAGATTAACGTCAATAAAGAGATCATAAAATTCATTAAACAACATCCTAATAAATCAGGAATTGTTTATTGCTTGAGCCGTAAAAAAGTTGAGGAAGTAGCTCAAACACTTCAGGTAAACGGAATTAATGCGCTACCCTACCATGCTGGATTAGATGTAAATACAAGAGGAAAACATCAGGATGCATTCTTAATGGAAGACTGCCACGTTATTGTGGCAACCATTGCTTTTGGTATGGGAATAGATAAACCCGATGTTCGCTTTGTCGTTCACCACGACATACCTAAAAGTTTAGAAAGTTACTACCAAGAAACCGGTAGAGCCGGTCGTGATGGTGGCGAAGGGATATGTGTTGCATTCTATAGCTATAAAGACATAGAGAAATTAGAAAAGTTTACACAAGGTAAACCTGTAGCCGAGCAGGAAATTAGTAAACAATTACTCCTGGAAACCGTTTCTTTTGCTGAAACATCCATGTGTAGAAGAAAGTACATCCTCTATTATTTTGGAGAATCATTTAATGAGAAGCTTTGCAACAAGCTCTGTGATAATTGCAAAAATCCTAAAAAACAACACGAAGGAACTGAAGATGTTCTTCTACTCCTATCAGCAATTGAAGAAAGTAAAGAAAAGTTTAAAGCCAAAGAGATTGTCAACATACTTATAGGTAAGATGACGGCAATGATTAACGATTATAATTGTAATAAACTAAGCGTTTTTGGTAAAGGAAATAATAAAGATGCGGCATATTGGCACGCTATAATTCGTCAGGTATTTGTGAGTGGGCTGGTATCCAAAGATATTGAATCTTATGGTCTTCTAAAACTTAATGAGGATAGTAAAGCTTTTTTAGTAAAGCCCGGCTCCTTTATGATTACAGAAGATCACGATTATTCCGATATCGAACAACAAGAAGCCCAATCAAATGTAAAATCTGCCGTATTTGACACCAAACTTTTAGCTATGCTGAAAGACTTGCGCAAAAAAGTAGCTAAAACCAAAAACCTCCCGCCTTTTGTTCTTTTTCAGGATCCGTCTTTAGAAGATATGGCACTTCAATATCCGATTACTATTGAAGAATTAACAAACATTAATGGTGTAGGTACCGGAAAAGCAAATAGATTTGGGAAAGAATTCGTAGAATTTATTGCGAATTACGTGGAAGAAAACAACATCGATAGACCACAGGATATGGTGGTTAAATCCATAGTTAATAAATCAGGCTTAAAAGTCTACATCATTCAAAGTACAGACCGAAAATTACCTTTGGAAGATATTGCTTCGGCCAAAGGGCTCGATATGGCTAAGTTAATAACCGAGATAGAGAATATTGTCTATTCAGGCACCAAAGTTGATATCAATTACTATTTAGACGAAGTACTGGATGAAGACCAGAAAGAAGAAATCTTTGACTACTTTAAAGAAGACGCCGAAACAGATTCTATAGAAGAAGCTCTAGGAGAATTTGATGGTAGCTACGAAGAAGAAGAGTTAAGATTAATGCGTATTAAATTCCTTTCTGATCTGGCAAACTAGTCCAAAGCTTTTAAGGCTAAATGTGCCATCATTCCAGCACCTGTTTTCAAGGCATTTTTATCGATATCAAATTTTGGGTGATGGACACCATATACAATCCCTAAATCCTCGTTGCGAACTCCCAAACGGAAAAAACAAGCGGGGATTTTTTGACTGTAAAAAGAAAAATCTTCTGCCGTCATACGGACATCCATTTCCTCAACGTTTTCAGTGCCCAAATAGTCTATTGCAGATTGCATGGAGCTCCTGGTCAAATTTTCATCATTTATCAAAGATGGGTAGCCTTTAGCAATATGCAACTGACCCTCTGCATTTTTAGAGTTTAAAAAATCTGCCACAAAATGCTCTAATTTCTCATGAACATCGGTTCGCCACTGCTCATCCATAGTCCGTAAAGTCCCTTCGGCTTTTGCTGTTTGAGGAATGACATTGGTAGCTCCATCGGCCATCATTTTTCCAAAAGCAAAAATATAGGGCGATTTTCCATCTGAAAGTGAACACAAATAACTTTCAAGCTTTGGTAAAAGCTCGGCAATAATCATTACCGGATTATTGTATTCATGTGGCAAAGCAGCATGCCCTCCCTTACCTTTTACAGTAAGATAGAGCTCGTCGCAAGCAGCCATATACTGACCGGGCTTAAAACCTACCCTTCCAACATCCATGGATGGGAAAACATGAAGTGCTAATATTTTATCTACTTTCGGGTTTTCAAGAACCCCCTCTTTTATCATGATTGAAGCTCCACCAGGTAAAACCTCCTCACCGGGCTGAAAAATGAGCTTTATCGTTCCCTCAAATTCATCTTTCAATGCATTCAATGCTTTAGCAGCACCCAACAAACAAGTCGTATGTACATCATGACCACAGGCATGCATCACACCTTGAACTTTAGATTTGTACGGAACTTCATTCTCTTCAATAATCGGTAAAGCATCCAGATCTGCTCGCAATGCAATACATTGCTTCTCAGGATTACGACCTTTTATCGAAGCCACAATACCCGTACCGGCAACTCCTCTTTGGCAAGGAATATTCATATCCTCAAGCCGAGAGACTACAAATGCTGAAGTCTCTTCTTCCCGGAATGAAAGTTCCGGATTCGCATGAAGATGCTCTCGCCATTCTACTAAACTTTCAAAAGACGACTCAATAATTTCTTTTATCTTATACTGCACGTCGATTTCTTTTCATATTTCTCCCAACCATCCATCTGTTAACGTTTTCAGGCATTAATGTCATCAAAACCTTGAGCAATTTAGCTCCTTTTCCCGGAATAATTAAGTCTTTACCTCTAAGCATTCCATTTACAATGGATGAAGCTACCATATCTGCATATAAACTCGTCCACTTAGCAATCGTACCACTCACCTTAATTCGTCTTACGGTATCTGCATTGGTATAAACCCCTGCAGGACAAGAAACAGAAACCTGTACCGAATCTTCTTTTAATTCAGAAGATATGGCCTTGGAAAACGAATAAATAAATGCTTTCGAAGCTGTGTACAAGGCTTTGTAAGGTATGGGTCTGTAACTACCCAAACTACTCATATTTAAAATGTACGACTTATCGAATTTCTTTAAAACAGGTAAAAACAACTTCGTCAATTGAATCATCGGGAAGATGTTTAATTTCACCAAAGAAATATCAAAGGCTATGCTTGTGTCTTCAAAACTACCCGACGAACCTAAACCTACATTATTTACTAAAACCTGCACGTCAATATTATTCTCCATACACCAGTCAAAAACTTCCTGAGGGGTGTCAGGATTTAACAGATCTTTAGTTAGCGTAATACAAGAAACATCGTAGGTGGATTCAACCTCTTCTTTAAGCTCTTTTAAAGACGCTCCATCTATGGCTACAGCCACAATGGAAACACCTCTTGAAGCCCATTCATATGAAATCGCCCTTCCAATGCCCTGACTGGCTCCGGTGATTAAACAATAACCCTTAATTTTTGATGTGGTATCCAACATTTATCCTATTTCATCTTTTCGTCTTGCGAATTTAAACTATTCTACGATAAAAATAATTAATTTCGCAATAGTATAAATCAACACAATCAAATGATAAAAATTAAAAGCTTCACCTTTAATCCTTTTCAAGAGAATACCTACATCGCTTACGATGAAACCAAAGCGTGCATCATTGTAGACCCGGGTTGTTATGATGAAACAGAAAATACGATACTCAAAAATTTCATCGAACAAAATGCCTTAAAGCCGGTAGCACTCGTTAACACCCACTGTCATTTAGATCACATCTTCGGAAATAAGTTTGTTGCAGATACGTATCAGTTGAGTCCAATTATGCATAAATCAGACCTGCCCATGCTTGAATACGCCCCTCTTGCAGCAAGTCAATATGGACTACTTTTAGAAGAGCCTCCTGAAGTAACAAATTTTGTTGAGGAAGGTGATGTTATAAAATTTGGGACTAGTGAATTTGAAATTATTTTCACACCCGGTCATGCTCCGGGGCACATCTGCTTGGTTAATAAGGAGGAAAATATTACGCTTTCAGCTGATGTTTTATTTCACCTAAGCATCGGTAGAACAGACCTGCCTATGGGCGATCATGAAACATTACTAAGATCAATAAAAGAAAAATTACTTATTCTTGATGATAAGATGGTCGTTTACCCCGGACACGGTCCGAAAACAACAATTGGATTCGAAAGAAAAAATAATCCTTTTTTACAATAATCAAATACTCAATTCGTTTGATGTTTAAATGTATGATAATAGCCAATAGACGTATTCAGTTATCTTATTAATTATTTTTAATGTATTTGAAATAATAGAATAGAACAAAAAAACCATGAAAAAACTCACTTTATTTACAACCCTTAGCATCTTATTATGCATCACATCGTGTACAAAAGAAGAAGGATGTACAGACCAAACGGCTACCAACTACAATGCCGAAGCAGAAAAAGACGATTCTAGTTGCATCCATTATTCCGACTTAATTATCGGAACCTGGAATGGAAAAACTATTCAGACTTCAGTTGAATTCTCAGAAGAAATGACAACAAGTACAGAAGATATTAGCGGTATGACTATCGTTTTTACAGAAACTACAATTGGCATAAATGAAGGCTCAGGTGTGACATATTTTGATTATACATTTACCAGCCATGACCGTATTACGTCTGACGAAATTGAGCAGGAATTAGGTACCGACCATTTTGACATCGTAACCTGTACAGAAACAGATCTGGTATTAACTTCACAGGTTAATGTATTAGAAATCCCTGATTTACAAAATATCGACATCACTGCAACCATGACGGTCACTTGTACTCGATAAAAATTATAAGAAATAATTAAAACCATGAAAAAACTCACTTTATTTACAATTCTGAGCATCTTTTTATGCATCACATCATGTAAAAAGGAAGAAGGATGTACAGATGTAAATGCTGACAATTACCATGCATCAGCTACTGAAAATGATGGTTCTTGTACCTACACCACCTTAGGTTGTATGGATGATTCTGCTATGAACTACAATCCGGATGCTACTGAAAATGACGACTCCTGTACGTACTACGGAGATCTTTATGCAGGTACTTATTTTGGTGAAAATAGCTGTCCAGGTAGTAGTTACAACCAAATTATTACTTCCAATGGAAATGAGATTACTTTAATTAATGCTTTCGGGCGATCTGAAGCTGACAACAATGATCTTACATTTACGGTTTCCGGAGATTCATTTTCCATAACCGGTATTACTACTGAAATTCAATATAGTCCCTCAACCACTCACCCTAGTGCATTTGACCTAGAAGGATCTATTGATATTAAAAACAAAACTTTAACCATTGAATACACTCTTTATATAATCGTTGATGGTAATTTACTTGAATTTGAATCCTGCGTAGCTACAATGATATTCGTTGAGTAAAGATGCAATCTTTACCCCTCTATTTAATTTTTTTTTATCTCTTAACTATGAGTCCTCGATTTTCGAAGGCTTATTTTTTGATTGCATAAATAAAAAAAGCCCTCATAGGAGGGCTTTTTTATGTGTATCATACAATCTTCAACTATAATTTAATCAATAGTCTTAACATCAAATTTCGTCCAGCTTGAGGGTAGTAAAAATTCTCCACTGTTCTTTCTCCTCCATAAATATATCCCCAAGTATAACCATTATTTTCATACAACTCATTGAATATATTGTTCACCGATAAACCAAATGTCATTTCCTCAAACAACAAATCTTCAAGGGTGTATTCCATTTGCAGATTAAAGGTCGTGTATGCATTTAACTTTCTAGTTTCTGTAGAGGTATTGTCTAAGAATTGATCTCCCACATGCTTTCCTGAAAAGTTGATCGTTAAATCTTCCAGTGGCTCATATTGGAAGCCGGCAGTTGCAACAATATTTGGAGAAAAAGCCAAGTCGGTATTGGTATGGGCAATGGTATCCTGTCCGCCAACATCATAGTTATCGACAAACTCGTTGAACTCTTTGATCTTATTATTGCTTAGGGTTGTATTTCCTGTAAGGCTTAGTTTTTTTGACAAACGATACCCTGCTTCTAATTCAACACCTGAACGATAACTAATATCTACATTGGTTCTGGTATAATCTCCAACATCATTAATTTGTCCTGTGAGAACCAATTGATCTGTATAATGCATATAATACATATTTGCATTCACCATCAAATTTTGTCCTTTATAACGATATCCAGCTTCTAGGTTAACGAGGTTTTCTATTTTGGGTTGATTCTCAGGAGTATTTTCTCTGAAATCTTTCCGAACAGGTTCTCGATTGGCTACTGCCAAAGAAATATAGGAATTGTTACGTTCATCGAAATCGTACATCAGACCCACTTTAGGGTTGAAAAAATCAAAGGTTCTAGTTTGATCTACTTCTTGAATAGATCCATTTACATCATCTATACCGAGAAAAGTGTAGTCTATGTGTCTATATTGTAGATCTCCGAATAAAGTTAAATCACCATGTTTATAGGTGCTTTTTAAATACGTATGTGCCTCAAGTTTTTCAGCTTCGTTGTCATAATATCGATCACGAATTTGGCTGTCTGAAGAATATTCTGCCCAAACAACTTCACCAAAATGACCACCAATATATTGATTGGCACCACCACCAAAAATTAAACTGAGTGGCTCTCTGTCATAAACAAGAGAAAAAACACCTCCATAAAAATGATTATCCAACCATCTCCTTCGAATTAAATCTGTGGTATCGATAGTGTCGCTTGATAATGTAATCGGTGCAAAACCATAATCGTCAAAATCCTCACCAGCCTTAAATTGCTCAAAATAGCCTCTTCCTCTTGTATAGTGTGCAGCAGTACTTAATTTCAAATCATTATTAAATGAATGATTGAAATGCAATTGATAATGGTCTTGTTGGTAGTTGTCTACTTCATTATCATAAGTGTAATAGTTGTATTTACGACCCGATGTCAACAGATTGTCTCTGTCGCTACCATAAATGTAATTGCGATCTGCATAGGCCATGATCTCTTCTTGGTTTCCATTGATCACAGATTCTGGAGTACCATACCAAGCCTGGGATGTTTTTTCTTTCCCACTAAATAATACAGCACGAAGAATTGAATTTTCTCCCAACCAAACTCCAGAAAGGTAGTATGATTTTAGATTACAAGCCGATCTATCAACATAACCATCAGACTTAATCATAGACAAACGAGTGTCAATAATAAATTTATCATTCAGCAATCCTGTCCCTGCTTTAACAGTGTGTTTTAGGGTGTTAAAAGAACCAAATGAATTGTCTAAAGTACCATAAGCTTCTTTGTTTATAATATTCGTATTTATATTAATACTCGCACCAAATGCAGAAGCTCCATTTGATGAGGTTCCAACCCCACGTTGAACTTGAATATTATTTACTGAAGACGATAAATCTGGCATGTTTACCCAATATACACCATGCGATTCAGGATCATTGAGAGGAACCCCATTAATCGTCACATTTGTTCGTGTTGGATCCACACCACGGATTCTAATACCTGTATAGCCAACTCCTGCTCCTGCATCTGAGGTAACAACTGTAGAAGGAGTAGAATTTAGGATGTAGGGTAAATCTTGACCAAAATTATTGCGCTCAATTTCCTTTAATTTTATTTCCGAATAAGTGGTTGGAGTTTTTTCATTTGCACGTATGGCAGAAACCGTAACTTCATCCATCAATTGAGAATACTTGCTTAAAACAATCGTTATTTCTTGATCGCCGTTTGCAAGTTGTACCGTTTTACTTAATGGTGAATATCCATAACTAGATAGATCTAACACATATTCTCCTGATTCTAATTTGCTAAATTCAAAAGCACCCTCTTTGTTGGTGTAGGTTTTAAAAAAAGTTTCTTGGATTTCTACTTGAACGCCAGAAATACGATTCCCATCGATTCCTTTTACCGTTCCTTTGATGTTGTTTTGAGCGAAAGCTAGTAAGGGCATGAAAAGCATCAAGCCACAAACTTTTGAGAAAATTCTTGTTTTCATATTTTTAAAATATAATCCAAGAATAGGGGCTAATTCTATTGTGTTAGTTTTTGTCCTTTTTTTTATCACTTCCCTTCGCAGGCATTATCCTGGGCAGGTAAAATGGGTGTAATCTCAGCCACTTAAAAGCAGCACCCCTAGAGATGATGCAAAACTACATCAAAGATTTATAAGTTCCTCTATGGTTTGCAAACTTTTTTCAATTCTATTTAGTTGAGTACCACTCACCACAATAAAATTCTTATTATTCCTTGATAAAGATGATTGATAAAGTTCAAAAAGATGCGCTCTAGAATGAGGGTTTTCTCGAAGCTTGTCTTCTTTCCAAGGGATGTCTGGAGTACAGAGAATGTGTAAATCAAACAACTCTTTGTTAACCAATTCTCGAATTATCTCTGATACGTTATTGTATTTATACTTCGACCATATTTCTAATACTGAAAAATCTGTATCACAAATCGCAATTTCACCTTCAAATGAAAGTAAGCTTTTTAGCTGTCCTTGGGCAATAGTATCTAAATCTAATTGCTTGTATTTACCCTGGGTCTTCTCTAAATAAGCTCTAGCAAATTCAGGAATATAGGAAACATTATAGTGTTGGGAAAGCAAACTACACAAAGTGGTTTTACCCGAAGATTCAGGACCTGTAATGGCGATTCTTAGCATACTTTTTGACGCTTATATTCTTTTTTCCATGCCATATAACCATACATCGCCAATAATGTAAAGATTCCGTATTGAACAGCAGTTAAATGGTAATCACGTTGTGCATATAGATATATAGAAACTAAATCAATAAAAATCCAATACACCCAATTTCCAATAATTTTCCGAGTGACCATAAAAGTAGCAGATAAGCTGAAGCAAGTTGTAAAAGCATCCACATAAGGATTGGCTTGATGGGTATATTTATCGAAAATAAAACCAATTACAAAGGCTACAAATGCACACACAAAAATATTCAGAACATGGTTGTTGGTACTCCATTTTTTTATGGAGCGAACATCAGAATTAGAGTTATTCCAACTTAACCAGCCTATAATAGCCATGGCTACATAAAAAAGTTGGAGAAATGATTCTATGTACAATTGACCAATATAGCATAGATATACAAAAAGTGTAGAGCCAATAAATGCGAATAACCAACAGAGAATGATTCTTTTTGCGGCTAGAATTACATAAATAATACTAGAAACAACTGCTAACCACTCAATCATTGATGTGGCTTTTATTCCTTCCCATATAAGTGTAAAAAATGACATTTTATTTAGTATTAACGCTGAGAGAAAAGTCAATAAATTTGCTTAATAATTCTCAATTTGTGTGTATGTTTTCCCTGTTCTTTGTTAAATATACCTTGTTGGTCAATCCGATCGATACGTACTTTTCCAGAAGCGTGAAGTATATGATTGTTTTCAAGGATGATCCCAACGTGAATTATATTTCCTTCAGCATCATCAAAAAAAGCTAAATCGCCAGGCTCAGCTTCTTCTATAAAACTTAAAGTTATTCCTAATTTTACTTGCTGAGAAGCATCTCGAGGAATCAATCTACCATTTAATCGGTATGCCATTTGCGTGAAACCCGAACAGTCTACTCCCATAGGTGTACGCCCCCCCCAAAGGTAAGGAGCGTATAAATACATGTAAGCTGTATTTACAATGTCAGCTTTACTGTTTTTTTCACAAGGCTTATGTGCCCCTTCAAAATGAAACCGTATGCCATTGATTAGGCAATGTTCACCATCATAAAAAGGCAATGTACTACCCAGACCAATAGGAATCATGTCACCTTTGTCAGTAGTTAAAGCGTCAATTAAATTGTAGTTGTAATGCTGAGTTTCTTCAGATAAACTGAGATACTGTGCCTTATCAATTTCAGAATATTGCTTACGACAGATCCAGCCTTCGTAATCATCATGAGCTAAACGAACCTTAAGCCATTTGGCTCTTTTCTCAATAAGCTTGTAGTGCTCACCAAAGAGAACTTGATTAACCATTTCGGCTCTGTCATTCGCTTCAGCTCGCATGGGGATGATGCTGATATGTGCAATTCCGTATTTCATTTATGGCACTAAGATAATTTGTTTTAATGAGGCTAATCGAATCTTTTTAGAAAGTAATCAACAGTCAGTGTTCACTCATACTCATCAAAAAATAATCAGACAAGTCTACCCGGTTTCATTCTGACCCCTATCTTTAAACAATGAAAGATCTGAAGGAAGAATTCAAAATTGCAAACAAAGCCCAAAACGATCGTTTGGTGGCTAAAATCCTGACTGATAAAAATTTCTTTTACAAAACTTTCGAAATTGCCCTAAGTCTAGACTACCCCGTTGCCTGGCGAGCCTCTTGGTGTTTACACAAAGTCTTACCTAAATACAAAAAAGAGATTACAGCCAATGTAGATCGTATTTTAAAAGCTATCCCGACTTTTACACATCATGGGCAAATAGGTAGTTTTATTCGTATTTTAAAAAGCATAGACTTTGATCCTAAAAACACAGGTGAAGTAATAGATTGCTGCTTAAAGCTTATGAAAGAAGAAAAAATTCCTGACTATGTGAAATTTTATAGCATGGAGTTTTTAGTAAAAGTTGCCCATAAGGTTCCGGAACTTAAAAATGAGTTTACTTGTTTAATAGAAGATGTAATTCCTAATGGTAAAACTTACATGATTACCGTAAAAGCAAGAAAGCTGTTGAAAGAACTGAGAACATAATTATCGGTTGGTTATTTTAGTTGCTTGTCATCAGCCTAAATCTGTCGAGCGTCAACAAGCTTAGTGAGACATGCTTTTTTAAGAACAAAGACTGCAAAATCGCAAGACTGCAAGGCTCATACCAATTGCCATACTTAAGCATTTGCAAATCCAAATAAATGCTATAAATTTGCAGCCCCTTAACTCGCTTAAATGGGAAAGCGACAGGAAATAAAATATGAAAAACAACCTAACTCGTATAGCTCAAGAATATGGTACTCCATTGTATGTTTATGATGGTGATGTAATTATTGACAAGTACCAGGCCTTTAAAAATGCTTTTAACGTAAAGAATCTCAAGATCCACTTTGCAGCTAAAGCATTAACCAACCTTTCCATCCTTAAGCTTTTTAAAGAAATGGGTGCAGGTTTGGATTGTGTTTCCATCGAAGAAATAAAACTGGGTTTAAAAGCAGGTTTTGATCCTGAGGATATCATATTCACACCTAATGGTGTATCAATTGAGGAATACAAAGAGGCCATCAATATTGGGTGTAAAATAACGATAGATAATATCTCAGTTTTAGAGAAAATCGGTCTTAACTTCCCTGAATCACCAATATTCATAAGAGTTAACCCCCATTTAATGGCCGGAGGTCATAATAATATTAGTGTGGGGCATATTGACTCTAAATTCGGAATATCCATCCATCAAATACCCATTGTATTACGATTAACAAAAAAATACAATATTAAGGTTGAAGGGATTCATGTTCATACAGGGTCTGATATCGTTGAGGCGGATATTTTTGAAAGAGTAGCTAATCTGATCTTTACCATTGCAGATCAATTTGAGGATATTACATCCATAGATTTCGGAAGTGGATTTAAAATAAAGTACAAAGAAAATGATCTGTGTACCGAAATCGAAAAAATTGGTTCTCGCTTCAGTGAACTGTTCAATAACTATTGTGAAAAAAGAAAAAAAGATCTTACACTCAGATTCGAACCGGGAAAATTTCTAGTAAGTGAATCAGGATCATTTTTAACAGACGTAAATGTGATCAAACAAACTACAGCCTGTACTTTTGTAGCGGTTAATAGTGGATTTAATCATTTGATTCGTCCTATGTTTTACAATTCCTATCACAAGATCAGAAACATTTCAAATCCTAATGGTGAAAAGAAAATGTACTCTGTTGTGGGCTACATTTGTGAATCAGATACTTTTGCCGATGATAGGATTCTGAATGAAGTTCGTGAAAAAGATATTCTGTTATTTGAAAATGCCGGAGCTTACTGCTTCTCAATGGCATCAAATTATAATTCAAGATTAAAACCTGCAGAAGTTCTCATCTTAAAAGGAAAAGATTATCTGATAAGAGAAAGAGAAACTATGGAAGACTTACTTAGCAATCAAAAAGTTCTAGACATTAAAAACATCTACAATCAAGTGGATAAAACGAAATCATAATCGGAAACTTCATAAAAAAAAGCACTCGAAAGAGTGCTTTTTTTTTATATAAATTATACTCAAATATTTTTAATTACATTTGTCATATAAAAATAACTCTATACTTATTTACCTAATATTGATTTAAATTTTATAACTAAATGGTTAAGCCACTACTATTTTTTTTATTACTATCCCCAACTTTATCAGCACAGACGCATTGCCCCAATCTTCTTCAAAATCCTGGGGCTGAAAAAGGGATAACAGGTTGGAATTTTTCAATTGAAAACGGAACTCAATATGACGTTGATTGGAGTTCATTTGGAAAGCAAGCTTTCGTAGCCTCCTTTCTTTGGTCAACTAAAAGCCAGGAAATAGATTTAGCTAAAAGCTATTCAACAAACTATTTAGATTCTGAACCTGAAATATATGTACAAGAAATGTACAAAGGTCACTTACCGAATTATGATGATCAGTACTATTTTTATGTAGAGCTAAGAGATTCTTTAAGAAATGTACTGGATTCTTTTGAAGATGGATCTGAATTAAACCCTATAATTACTAGTTCTACCTGGCAAATATCAAGCAATACTTTTTCATCTTACGGGTCAGGCTTAAGATACATTTACCTAGAATCTGGAGGTAAAGATGTTGAATTTTATGAAGGTAATTTTGGAACAGATATGGATCAGGCTGAGATTAGGTTTGCAGCAAACGACAATTCTGAATGTCAAACTGTAAACAATCTTTCAACTTTTGAAAACAATAAAACACTTCTTACAGAAATTTACCCCAACCCATCTTCGGGACTGGTAACTATTGATTTGGGCAACAACTATGAAGATGTTACCGTTACCGTTACTTTAAAATCAATCTCAGGACAGGTAATCTCAGAACAACTTTATGAAAGCGCAAAAAGTATAAATCTTGAAATAAATCAGGCACCCGGATTGTATTTTATTGAAACAAAAATTGGATCGAATAAAAGCTCATCTCTGATGAAAATAGTGAAGCAATAAATCCAAAACATTAGGTAACGTCCTATGGGGACTGTTAAAAAAAAAGCACTCTTTCGAGTGCTTTTTTTTGTATCTGTTATTCCCATTCAATGGTTGCGGGTGGCTTAGAGCTAATGTCGTAGACAACTCTGTTTACCCCTTTCACCTTATTGATGATATCGTTAGAAACTTTAGCAAGGAACTCGTACGGTAAATGTACCCAATCAGCAGTCATACCATCTACAGATTCAACTGCCCTAAGAGCAACCACTCTTTCGTAAGTACGCTCATCTCCCATAACACCCACAGACTGCACGGGAAGTAACATAGCTCCTGCCTGCCATACCTCGTCATACAAACCGTGATCTTTTAATCCCTGAATAAACACATGATCTACCTCTTGAAGGATCGCCACTTTTTCAGGAGTAATATCTCCTAAAATACGAATGGCCAAACCGGGTCCCGGAAATGGATGACGACCTAATAAATCTTGCGACAAGCCCATGGCCTTCCCTACTCTACGCACTTCGTCTTTAAACAAAGTATTTAAAGGTTCAACAATTTTCAATTTCATGTAATCCGGTAAACCACCCACATTGTGGTGTGACTTAATCGTTGCCGAAGGCCCACCTGTTGCCGATACCGATTCGATAACGTCGGGGTAGATCGTTCCTTGTGCCAACCAGATCACATCTTCAATTTTATGAGACTCATCATCGAATACATCGATGAAAGCTTTACCAATTGCTTTACGCTTTTTTTCCGGATCTGACTCACCTGCCAGGGCATCATAAAAACGCTGCTTGGCATCAACACCTGTAACATTTAAGCCCATGCCCTCGTACTGCTTTAACACACCGCTAAACTCATTTTTACGTAGCAATCCGTTGTCCACAAACACACAATGTAAGTTCGCACCAATGGCTTTATGTAATAATACAGCAGTTACTGTAGAATCAACACCGCCCGATAAACCAAGAACCACTTTATCATTTCCTAATTTCTGTTTTAGGGCAGCAACCGTTGTATCAACAAAAGACTCTGAAGTCCAGTCCTGAGAACAAGCACAGATATCGACCAAAAAGTTTTTCAAAAGTGTAGCACCATCCGTAGAATGATAAACCTCGGGATGAAACTGGATTGCATAGGTGTTTTCGTTCTCTATGTAGTAACCTGCACATTCTACGTCATGTGTAGAAGCGATAATTTTATATCCTTCCGGAAGTGTAGAAATAGTATCTCCATGACTCATCCATACTTGAGACCCCATAGGAACACCTTTTAATAAGGGGTGTGAATCGTCAACAAAAGATAAATTCGCACGACCGTACTCACGAATTTTTGAAGGCAATACTTCACCCCCGAATTTGTGAGCTAAATGTTGTGCCCCGTAACAAACACCCAACAAAGGTAATTTCCCTTTGATTTCTTCCAGGTTTGGTATCGGCGCATTTTCTTCACGGACAGAATGTGGTGACCCCGATAGGATGACCCCTTTTAAATTGTCTGTCAATTCAGGGATTTTATTGTAAGGATGTATCTCACAATAAATATTTAACTCTCTCACTCTACGCGCAATAAGCTGCGTGTACTGAGAGCCAAAGTCGAGGATTAGGATCTTTTCTTGCATGGCTGCAAATTACTACGCTTTTATGAATTGACCAACCTTAAATTGATTTGAAAATTTGAAGATTTGAGAATTTGAGAATGATTTGAAAACTCCCTCATGAATCACTGGATGTAAAACACCTTTATCCCCTTATCACTTAAATAAGTTCATTATTATGCAATAACTAAACTGAAAACAGAATAGCTGTTATTTGTAAATTAGATTCCAATCATTTGAATTACCTTTACCGACTTAGACACAGTTTATGACATTCAAAGATCTCGGGATCATCGAGCCCATCCTAAAAGCTTTAGAAGCTGAAGGATACACACATCCAACACCTATTCAGGAACAATCTATTCCCATCCTACTCAACAGAAAGGACCTACTGGGTTGTGCCCAAACGGGAACGGGAAAAACAGCTGCTTTTTCCATCCCGATCATTCAGCATATCCACAATGGTAAAACAGACGAAAAAGGAAGACGTAAAATTAAGGCCCTAATTGTTACTCCTACTCGCGAGCTAGCCATTCAAATTGGTGAAAATTGTACAAAATACGGGAAGCACACTCATGTAAACAATACGGTCATATTTGGAGGTGTAAAGCAAGGCGCACAAACAAATGCACTGCGTAATGGTGTAGACATTCTCGTAGCTACTCCCGGTCGTTTACTAGACCTGATGAATCAAGGTTACATCTCCTTAAAAGATGTTGAGTACTGTGTTTTAGATGAGGCTGATCATATGCTGGATATGGGATTTATTCATGACATACGCAAAGTCATCGCTGCGCTGCCTGAGAAAAGACAGTCGCTGTTCTTCTCAGCTACCATGCCGCAATCTATCGTTAAGCTTTCTAAATCTATTTTGGGGAATCCTGAAAAAGTGGCCATAAAACCCGAGCAGGCAACTTCTGAAAAAGTAGAACAGGCACTTTATTACGTAAGTAAAAATAGTAAGCCGAAATTACTTATTCACCTCATACAGCAAAACGAAATTGATTCTGTATTGGTCTTTTCGCGCACCAAACACGGTGCTAACAAGATCGTAAAGCAATTAGATAAAGCTCAGATCAAAGCTGAAGCCATTCACGGAAACAAATCGCAGGGAGCGCGACAAAGAGCCCTGGAAAATTTTAAAAACCGAGATACTAAAGTTCTTATCGCCACAGACATTGCTGCCAGAGGAATTGATGTTGACGAATTAGAATTGGTGATCAATTTCGACCTGCCCAATATTCCTGAAACCTATGTTCACCGTATTGGTAGAACGGGTAGAGCAAAAAATTCGGGGGTAGCCATTTCATTCTGTAACATTGAAGAAAGAGCTTATCTGAAGGACATTCAAAAACTAATTGACCAGAAAATACCAGTTGTTACTCAACACCCTTTTGCAGATGAAGTAGAAGAGCTTCCTACAAAAAAAGCTCCAACAAGAGGTCAAAGAAACTACAGTAAACCACAAAAAAGAACCTCCGATTCTGACAATAGAGCTAACAGATCAAGAGATAAAAGAAATTCGGGTAACAACGCACAATCAGGAGGTTCCGGCAATCAAAGTGGAAATAAATCTTCCGGAAATTGGAGAGGCAATAAAAGACGCTAAGTTGGTTGGTTGCTAGTTGGTGGTTGTTGGTTGGTGGTGGTTGGTGGTTGGTTGTTGGAAAATACCAAGCTACTAATCTACCAGCTTACCAAAATACCTTGTATCTTGTGTACCAAGTACCAAGTACCAAGTACCTAATACCAAGCACCTAGTACCTAATACCTAGTACCTAGTGCCAAGTACCTAACACCTAGTACCAAGTACCTAATAGATAATACCAATGAATTCACAACTAATAGAAAATATTAAAATTGCACTTAAATCCATTAAAGGACATTTGTTAAGAACCGGTATTACGGTTTCGATCATTGCCATCGGTATTGCTTCTTTGGTAGGTATTTTAACAGCCATAGACTCTATTGATTACGCTTTGAACGACAATTTTTCTGTCATGGGCGCCAACACTTTCACCATACAAAATGAAAGCAGAAGAACACGATCACGTGAGGATAGACATAAAGACAATCCTAAAATCGAATACAAAGAAGCAGTAGCATTTAAAACCAGATTCGACTACGCTTCTACTACATCTATTTCTTATCGTGCTACCGGAACGGCGACGGTTAAATATCAATCTGAGAAAACCAATCCCAACGTGAGCATTTTAGGTATTGATGAAAATTACCTAAAAGTTTCCGGGTACGAAATTGAATTTGGAAGAAACATAAATCACCACGACCTTAGTCTAAATAGCAATGTAATACTCATAGGACAGGATATTTATGAGCAGCTATTTAAATCGTCTCCTAAAGCCATCGGTAAAATTATTTCGGTTAATAATAAACGAATGACCATAGTTGGCGTACTGGCCGAAAAGGGTTCTAGCATAGGTATGGGTGGCGATAAAAGCTGTATGGTTCCCATAAGTTATTTGCGAAACAATGTGTCTTTTAACCCATCAGTGGCCATAAGTGTTATGGCAAATAATAATTATGAAATAGACGCTACAATTGGAGCTGCCACAGGTCTTTTTAGAAGTATCCGAAGATTAAAACCAAAAGAAAAACACAATTTCTCAATTACCAAAAGTGATAGACTTGCTAAATCGTTAATGGAAAATTTGAACTATGTAACGAGTGCTGCAACACTTATTGGATTTATCACTTTACTTGGGGCTGCCATAGCTCTGATGAACATCATGCTGGTAAGCGTTACCGAAAGAACTAAAGAAATTGGAACTCGTAAAGCTATTGGTGCCACCTCAAAAACCATAAGACAACAGTTTTTAATGGAAGCTGTCGTTATTTGTCAGATGGGTGGCATACTCGGAATTATTTTAGGAATCTTCATCGGAAACATCACTTCCATCGTAATGAAATCTGCCTTTGTAATTCCATGGAACTGGCTTGGAACAGGTGTGATCTTGTGTTTATTCGTTGGACTGGCTTCCGGACTTTATCCGGCTATCAAGGCCTCAAAACTAGATCCTATCGAAGCACTGAGACACGAGTAATTAATGATTAATTAATAATGATTAATTGTTAATTAGTAATGATTAATTGATAATGACTAATTAGTCATTAAGTTTTCATCTGCTTTTTGACCTTTTCCCAATACAGATCCATCTCAGCTAAAGTCATATCAGACAAGCTCTTTTCATCGGCGTAAATAAGCGTTTCCATAGCCTGAAAACGTGCTCTAAACTTTTTATTGGTGCGTTCTAAAGCATCTTCAGGGTTTATGTCTAAATGACGAGAATAGTTTACTAAAGAGAATAAAAGATCTCCGTATTCTGCTTCCATCTCATCGGTATTTCCTTTTTCAACTTCAACTTCAAACTCTTCTAATTCTTCCTTAACCTTAGCCCAAACGTCTTTCTTATTCGACCAATCGAAGCCTACACCACGTACTTTATCCTGCATTCGGACAGCCTTTACCAATGCCGGTAAAGAACCCGGAACTCCTTCTAAAACAGATGCCCGCTCCCCTTTTTCTTTCAACTTTAATTTCTCCCAGTTGCGTTTCACTTCTTCTTCGTCCTGCACCTCTACATCACCATAAATGTGAGGATGACGGAAGATCAATTTCTCACATATGCCGTTGAGCACAGACGCAATATCAAAAGCCTTTTTCTCTGAACCGATCTTCGCATAAAACACAATGTGCAAAAGAATATCACCCAACTCTTTCTTCACCTCTTCCATATCATCATCCAATATGGCGTCACAAAGCTCATAAGTTTCCTCAATAGTTAAATGACGAAGACTATCCATGGTTTGCTTCTTATCCCAAGGACACTTCGCTCTTAAATCATCCATGATGTCTAAGAGTCTTCCAAAAGCCTGTAATTTATCTTCCCTAGAATTCATTGATTAGTAGGTTGGTATTTTAGTAGATTGGTAGGTTGGTACCAGGTATTACGAATGGACAATGGATGATGAATAATTAAAAACTGCCAACTAAAAACTTCACTGGTCACTCATCACACATCACTGGTCACCGGTCACTGAGAGAAGCCCCAGGCGATAGGATTCTAAACCAAATCCGCTGATACTTCCCTTACACTTCGCCGCTATTAATGAAGTATGCCTAAACTCCTCCCGAGCCACGGGCTCAGAAATATGAATTTCTACACAAGGTGTTTCTACAGAAGCAATAGCATCTGAAATAGCTACAGAAGTATGTGTGTACCCCCCTGCATTGATTAGTATGGAGTCGTAAGAAAATCCAACTTCGTGAATTTTATTAATAATTTCTCCTTCTACATTACTTTGGTAGTATTCTATGGTGATTTCAGAAAATTCCTTTCTAAGTGTATCTAAATACTCCTCAAAAGATTGACTCCCGTAAATGGATGGCTCTCTTTTCCCTAAAAGATTTAGGTTGGGACCATTGATGATGATGACTTTCATATCTTTGTTGTTAGTTGGGCTAAGATAATAAATGAACTGGAAAGGAGCTTTAAAAGAATACCGCAATTACCTCGTGCTTGAAAAGGCTTTGTCTGACAATTCTGTAGAGGCTTATCTACGTGATGTGAAAAAACTGTCTGCTTTCTGCATTCAAAACCACGAACTTACAGACTGCACTAAGGTTTCCGTTGAAACACTTCGCGATTTTATTGTGAACCTTCATGAGCAAAAAGCCGGCAACAAATCACAAGCGCGTATTTTATCAGGAATAAAATCTTTCTTTAATTATCTGTGTGTCGAAGAGGTGATCCCAACAAATCCCTGTGATAAAATAGACCGTCCGAGATTAGAACGTAAACTTCCGGATACATTAAGTGAAAATGAGATTGATAAAATCATCAATTCTACAGATCTGTCAAGTAAGCATGGCGAGCGTAACAGAACTTTACTCGAAACCTTGTATTCATGTGGATTAAGGGTTTCAGAGCTCATCGAACTAAAGTGTTCTAAACTTTTCCTCGACGATGGCTTTTTAATTGTTATCGGAAAAGGAAACAAAGAACGATTGGTTCCCTTAAATGAAACGCTGATCAAATACCTTAAAAATTACATCAGCCTCATACGCTCACATCAAAACATCGCCAGTGGTCACGAAGACTTTGTTTTTCTAAATAACAGAGGAAAGCAATTAACGAGAATGATGATCTTCACCATTGTGAAAAAACAGACCGAAAAAGCAGAAATTAAAAAGAATGTAAGTCCGCATACCTTCAGGCATTCCTTTGCCACGCATCTCTTACAAGGAGGTGCCGACTTAAGAGCCATACAAACCATGCTGGGGCACGAAAGCATCAGCACAACAGAGATCTACATGCATATTGATAAAAAATTTATTCGAGAGGAAATCATACACCACCACCCACGTAAATGATCAAACTACCACATCCAAATATTTGGAAACTCTTTGTAATCAAAGGTTCTCTTTGGTTTATGGTGATCATGCCGATTATTGTTTTGTTCTTTCAAGACAATGGCTTAAATCTTTATAAAATTATGATCCTGCAAGCCTGCTACTCCTTATCATTGGGCTTAACAGAGATTCCTTCGGGTTATGCAGCAGATATTCTGGGGAGAAAAAAAACATTGATCCTTGGATGTGTTTTAGCTTTTGTGGGATTTAGCATCTTTTCAATCTCTTACGATTTCTGGTGGTTTTTAGCAGCCGAAATTTTATTGGGACTGGGCAATAGTTTTATTTCCGGAGCAGACACTGCCTTAATGTATGACAGTCTTTTGGAAGTAAAAGCAGAAGATCGCTTTTTAAAATACGAAGGACGAAGTATCTCTATCGGTAATTTCTCGGAAGCAGCAGCAGGTATTTTAGGCGGTTTTCTGGCTGCCATATCATTTCGATATCCGGCTTACGCACAGGTT
>Ga0208881_1000171_pt1 | contig 21356 bp, 19 predicted proteins | sample Knorr_S23_td_AAI_FD_185610 | JGI IMG/M metagenome (GOLD analysis project Ga0208881, IMG submission 185610) | Marine microbial communities from Southern Atlantic Ocean transect - Knorr_S23_td_AAIW_ad_876m_LV_B (SPAdes) (version 2) | ecosystem: Environmental > Aquatic > Marine > Oceanic | place... | reverse complement strand
ATCATTGTCGGTTGATAAATGGTTTTTGGACAAAATAAAAATCATGAAGTCCATCCTTCACCCAAAAACCATTTATCAACCGACAATGATGACCAAAGGGATTTGAATAAAAATTTAAGCGTGAACGAACAGAAAAATAGATTTACCTATCATGATTTAATCCGAAGTCTTTATACGATCCAATTAGAAAACAAGAATGAAGTCATACAATTTCTCTCAAGCACTTTTGAAAAAGAAAATATAAAAAAAGACCGAGTCACTATTTTCGATACCATATCTACAACAAATATCGAAATATTATACAACAATTCTCAAGATTTATTGGTCAATCTTCATAACATAAATAATTTGAGACGCATTAATCATTACTTTATTAATAGCTATAATAAATTATCAACCGGAGGTCTCTTAGTAGGTAGTTTTATTCCACTTGAAAATTTTGATAGCCATTTGAGGGGACAAATGCCTCATTTTTTATACGCGATTATGTTGCCATTTCATTTTATTTTTCATCGCGTTTTTCCAAAATTGGCTATAACAAAACAAATATATTTTATTTTGACGGATGGGAAAAACAGAACTTTATCTAAAGCTGAAATATTTGGTCGATTATCTTTTTGCGGATTTAAAATGGAAAAATATGAAACCATAGGTAATCAAATTTATTTTACATGTAAAAAATCAAAAACAATATCTGAAGAACAATCACCATCCTATGGCCCTATCGTAAAATTAAAAAGAATAGGTCATCATGGACGGATCATAAATATATATAAATTTAGAACGATGTACCCTTTTAGTGAATTTATCCAAAAAGATGTTTTTGAAGAGAATAATTTAGATGCATCTGGGAAATTCCTTAATGATTTTAGAATAACAAGTTGGGGAAGGATCCTTCGCAAATATTTTATAGATGAAATCCCTCAAATATATAATTGGCTTCGTAGTGATATCAATCTTGTTGGGGTTAGAGCTATTAGCAAACATTACTACAATTTATATCCTAAAGAACTCCAAGAATTAAGAATTAACTTTAAACCGGGTTTGATTCCGCCTTATTACGCTGATATGCCAACGACATTTGATGAAATTGTAGAAAGTGAGGTGCGCTATTTACAAAAAAAGAAAGAAAAACCAATCATTACGAATATGATTTATTTTGTCAAAGCTTTAATAAATATTATTTTTTCCGGGGCAAGAAGTAAATAAAATTTATGACATCCTCCAAAAACTTTAAATACAAAATATTGTTATTTTTTCTGATAAGCACCACATATTCTAATTCTAATCTTAAAATTTATCCTATATTCTTTTCTACATACAATTCTTCTGGTGGTGAATGGCATTATGAAGATAAACCCATCAGTATTAATGGTTTTGGTTTAGGGGCGCGAACTGTTTTGGACAATTGGTCCATTGAAGCTCAATATATTCAAATTGGTTTATTTGGAAATATAAATGATGATATAATGAATTTTTCTAGCAATCAATCTTTCCCTTATATAGATGGATCAAAAGATGCCGATGGGTATTGGAATGAATACGCAACAACTAAAATATCATATAACAAAAATTTCTTCAGATTCGATGTAGGAAAATTTGATAGGCATTGGGGTCCAGGTCTAAGAGCAATTCATATTTCAAATAAACCTCCTTCTTACCCGCAATTTGGCTTCGAATGGCAAATAAAAGATAATTTAAAACTTACCTATTTTCATGGATTTTTGAAGAGCAATATACCAGACTCTAGTTTAGCCATTTATTATCAGAATCAATTTAGTAAAAGGTCCTTAAATATAAGTCGTTCTATTGCTGCACATCGTCTGGAGTGGACTCCATTAGATAAATTAACAATTGGTATGAATGAATCTGTTATTTATGCAGTGAGAGCATTTGACATCCATTATCTATTAGCTATTATTCCGTTGTACCAAGTTGAAAATTATCTAGGAGACACAGATAACGTACAATTGGGATGCGATATCAGTTACACACTTACACCAAAATCGACAGTATACTTATCGTTTTTCATGGATGAGTTAACGCCTGAATGGATTTTCAAAGAAAATAATCATAATTGGTTTGCTTGGCAGTTTGGTCTTAATATGAAAAATATACTTTTTAACTCAGATTATTTCACATGTGAATACAATTGGACAGACCATCGGATCTATAAGCATAAATTTCCGGTAAATGATTATTATAGTCATGATCAACCACTGGGTTTTTGGGCTGGACCACATGCAGAAGAATTTATTGTATCTTATGAAGCACAATTCAAAATAATGAAATTCCTATCAAAACTATCGAGTGCAAAAAGAGGTCAATTAACAGAACAAATGTTAGAAGACAATTATAATTCTGTGTCTTATACTCGTTATACAGGCATTATTCCTTTTGAATCTAGAATTGTTTTTTCGAATCAATTAAGTAGGAATATTTGGAACGATAAAGGATCAATCAAAATAGGTTTTCAATGGATTGATTGGGAAAATGCTGGATTTAACCCATTTTCCCCCAATACTGAAGATGTAAGTCACATAACAAAATCTTCAATAGAAATTGGTTTAACAATAAATACACATGAATTATTTAAATAATCTTATTTCAATCGAGAGGTTTTAGAAAATGGCGGTTTGTATTACCACAGGAATGAAACTAATTTGGCTGAACAAATGTCAAGGGTTTACAAAAATGAAATTGATCGAAATGCAATGATTTCCTTTTGTATTCATAAAATTAAAACCTATTATAATTGGGACAGGATAGCAGTAGAATACGAAAAAATGATCGTATCACTTTAAATTTCAAATTACAATTCTGGAGAATTCATGAAAATCCTTATTACTGGCGGTGCAGGCTTTATCGGATCTCATTTATGTGAAAGACTATTAAATGATGGCAATGACGTCCTTTGTGTCGATAACTATTTCACAGGTACAAAATCTAATATTGCCCATTTATTGGATAACCATCAATTTGAACTTATGCGTCACGATGTGACTTTTCCGCTTTATGTTGAAGTGGACCAGATTTACAATATGGCATGTCCTGCATCTCCGATCCATTATCAATATGATCCAGTACAGACAACTAAAACGAGTGTTCATGGAGCTATCAACATGTTAGGGCTTGCCAAACGTGTTAATGCACGGATTTTCCAAGCATCTACCAGTGAAGTGTATGGGGATCCAACTCAGCATCCACAAACAGAGTCTTATTGGGGTAATGTAAATACGATTGGCCCAAGAAGTTGTTATGATGAAGGGAAACGCTGTGCTGAGACCTTATTCTTTGACTACTTTCGTCAGCATAATTTGGACATTAAAGTTGGTAGAATTTTTAATACCTATGGCCCAAGAATGCGTCCTGATGATGGTCGCGTAATTTCTAATTTTATTGTACAGGCCTTGACTGAAAAAGACATTACAGTTTATGGTAAAGGAGATCAAACAAGATCTTTTTGTTATGTAGATGACCTAGTGGAAGGAATTCTACGTCTCATGACGACAGAAAAAGGTGTTACCGGTCCAATGAACCTTGGGAATCCTATTGAATACACAATATTAGAGATTGCAGAAATCATCATTGATCAGATTGGATCTAAATCCAAAATTATTTTTGAACCTCTACCCGAAGATGATCCTAAACAACGGCAACCTGATATTTCATTTGCCAAGTCAGAGCTTAATTGGGAGGCGAATACCCAATTGAAAGAAGGATTAAAGAAAACAATTCAATATTTCGACCAAACTCTCTCTAATAATGTCAACGGTTGAACGTTGGACACATTGAGTCTAATTTGCAAATATAAAATCAACATTTATGACGGAACAGTTGCATCTCTAATGTGTAAAAAAGGATTGTAGATAATAAAGTCTTTCTTAGAGTCGGTTGTGAATGGATCGATTGGCAAAATCCTGGTTTTGATCCATATTCACCCAAAAATAATATCCCATATTTTATCTAAATTTTTAATTGTGATTGGGGTGTCTGCTACTACACCCAATTCATTTGATTAATCCAAAAGCTCTTTTAAATATTCGCCATATTCATTAGTATATGTTTTAACCAATTTCTCCAAACCCGAATGATCAATAAATCCTTGATTAAAAGCGATTTCTTCCAAACATGCCACTTTTAATCCCTGCCTATCCTCAATCGTTTTAATGAAGTTAGATGCATTATTCATAGCTTCCTGAGTCCCTGTATCCAACCAAGCATACCCACGACCCATGAGTTCAACATGAAGACGACTTTGATTTAAATAGGCTTGGTTAACTGAAGTAATTTCCAATTCCCCACGAGAAGACGGTTTTACATTTTTTGCTATTTCAACTACATCATTAGGATAATAATACAATCCAACCACAGCATAATTTGATGCTGGGTTTTTGGGTTTTTCTTCGATACTCGTGGCTTGTCCTACATCATTGAAACCCACCACACCATATCTTTGAGGATCCTTTACGCTATACCCAAATACAACTGCATTATTCTTTTCTTTTACTGTTAAAACACTCTTTGCCAGCATGCTTACCAAGCCATGGCCGAAGAATATATTATCACCTAGAATGAGGGTGACAGGATCTCCTCCTATAAAATCTTCTCCCAGAATGAATGCTTGTGCTAATCCATCCGGTGATGATTGGATGGTATAAGAAAGATTGAGACCAATATGATGACCATTCCCAAATAATTGTTCGAATCTCGGAGTGTCTTCTGGTGTTGAAATGATCAAAATATCCCTGATACCTGACAACATCAATGTAGATAGAGGATAATATATCATGGGTTTATCATAGATTGGCAGGAGTTGTTTGGACACAACTCTTGTCGCCGGATAAAGCCTAGTACCGCTACCGCCTGCTAAAATTATACCCTTCATTTCTTTATAACTCCTAATCTTTCCTGTCTGTAATTATTATCCTGAATCGACTTCCACCAGTTTTGATTATCCAAGTACCAATGAATTGTTTTTCGAATCCCTGTTTCAAATGATTCATTTGGAGACCATCCTAAATCATTTTGGATTTTTCCAGCATCGATGGCATATCGAAAATCATGTCCGGGTCGATCCTTAACAAATGTAATCAAATCAGAATAGCTAGATCCATTTTTTTGGGGAGAAATTTCATCTAAAAGAGAACAAATGATAGTAACCACATCTATATTTTTTATCTCATTATTCCCACCGATATTATATGTCTCACCCATTTCACCTTTAGCTAAAACCGTGTGAATTGCATCGCAATGGTCCCCTACAAAAAGCCAATCTCTTACATTCTCTCCCTTTCCATAGATAGGGAGTGGGTTTCCTTGAAGACAATTAATGATCATAAGTGGAACCAGTTTTTCCGGAAATTGGTATGATCCATAATTGTTTGAGCAATTGGTAATCAAGGTTGGTAATCCAAAGGTACGATTCCATGCACGAACCAAATGATCTGAACCCGCCTTGGATGCTGAATAGGGCGAACTTGGGTCATAAGGTGTGGTTTCCAGAAATTTTCCATCATCACCTAATGAGCCATATACTTCATCGGTAGAAACATGTAAGAACCGAAAATCTTTATTATTAGTTTTATTAATAAATATCCGAGATTGCTCCAATAAATTGAGCGTCCCAACTACATTGGTTTGAATAAATTCTGCTGGACCTTCTATGGAACGATCCACATGACTCTCTGCGGCAAAATGGACTACAGTATCAAATTGATGCGTTTCAAAGAGGGAATTAATAAGATCCACATCACAAATATCGCCTTTAACTATGGTTAAGTTATTTGATGAAATACCATCTAGGTTTTGGATGTTTCCCGCATAGGTCAATTTATCCAAATTAACTACATGGAGATCTTCTTCCCTATCAAGGACTGTTCGAATATAGTTAGACCCAATAAATCCACATCCACCAGTAACTAGACATTTTTTCATTTAATATTCCGGTAAAAATTGTTGGTCATTTAAGGCTGGAAGCATGAGATCTTTTTCTGACAAGATCGGTGAATCATACATCCAATCCACTCCAATTGTTTCATCATTCCAAATAATACCATATTGGTCGTTTGGATCATAAATATCGGTGCATTTGTATACGACAATCGATTCCGAAGATGTCACAAGATAACCATGTGCAAATCCTTCAGGAATATATAGCATTTTATTATTTTCAGCAGTTAGATGAACAATTTCAGATTGTCCAAATGTAGGTGACCCTTTTCGAATATCTACTGCTACATCTAAAATACTTCCGGAAACAACACGGACTAATTTCCCTTGTGGGCGGTTAAATTGATAATGAAGTCCACGAAGTACTCCTTTAGTTGACTTTACCTCATTATCCTGAACAAAATTGATTGGGAGCTCATTATTCTTAAAAATAGGTGTTTTATAGGATTCAAAGAAATAACCTCGTTCATCTTCGAAAACAGTAGGTGTAATAATTTTCACACCATCAAGTGATGTATTTTTAACAATCATAAAACTGTTTTTCGACCCACATTATCAAATTGGAATCCATATTCAGATAATTTATCCATGCTTAAAATATTTCGTGTATCCAAAACTAGAGGTGTTTTCATGACCTTTTTCAATTTTTTCAAATTCATACCTCTGAATTCGTTCCAATCTGTCATGATTACCATAGCATCCACACCATCACATGTTTCCTCCCAAGAATGTAAATAGTTCAAATCGGGGAAAATATTCTGCATAGATTTATTCGCGATTGGATCATAAGCCTTTACTTTCCCACCTCCATCTAAAATAGATTGAATCATTTCAATGGAAGACGATTCACGAACATCATCTGTACTGGGTTTGAATGCTAATCCCAATACACCAATAGTTTTCCCGGAGAAATCACCACCGATTAAATTATTTAATTTTTCAACCATCCTTGTTTTCTGAATATTATTGGTGGTAATAGCTGCATCAATTGTATTCATAGGTACACCTTTTTCACGGGAAAGAGATGCAAATGCCTGAGTATCCTTCGGGAAACAGGAGCCACCAAATCCCGGACCTGGATGTAAAAATTTTGGGCTGATCCGCCCATCCTGTCCCATACCTTTTGCGACCAAGTGGACATCTGCGCCAACCGCTTCACATAAGTTCGCCACTTCGTTGATATAACTGATCTTGAGCGCTAAAAAAGCATTGGCTGCATATTTGATCATTTCAGCTGTTGCAACATTAGTGTGTAGTATAGGTTTTTCGTTAACATAAAGTGGGCGATAAACTTCTTTCATGATATTAAACGCTTTAATATTAGAAGCACCTATCACAACTCGATCCGGCCAAAGAAAATCTTTAACGGCTGATCCCTCTCTTAAAAATTCCGGATTGGAAACATAATCAAATTCGCCTCCATCCACCATGTTTTCACGAATCAATTCACATATTATGTCACCCGTGCCAATGGGTACCGTACTTTTTGTACAAATGACTTTATAGTTATTCAGGTTTTTTCCAATAGATCTCGCCACAGACTCTATCGCTGAAATATTTGCTTCACCATTATCACTCTGAGGCGTCCCCACAGCAATAAAAATAACGTCAGCTTGCTGGATCGCTTCATCTACCTGCGTTGTAAACGATAATCTTCCAGCATTTACATTGCGATCAACTAGTTCATACAAACCCGGTTCATAAATTGGAATCTCACCATTCTTAAGTAATTTAATTTTAGATTCTATTATATCGGCACAGATAACATGATGACCAAAATCCGAGATTCCGGCACCACTTACAAGACCAACATATCCTGTACCAATTACAGTTATTTTTTTCACAATTTTTCCTTAACAATAAGCGTTAAACTTACAGACCCCGTTATCTGTTCCCAAGACTCACATCAAGCCAAGGCGTCTTCTTAAAACCCATTCTGCTGATAATAGTCCCAATATACACATCACCAACCACCTGCTGTCATGAAGAACCACTTTTGAATAAAATGTTTCCAACTTTGTAACTGGGTTTATTTGACTAATTAAGGATAGCCTGTTATCCCAGTGCCTGAACGTCCCATCACCTAATTCAGCCAATTTTTTCAATGGATCCTTATTTAAATAAACATGATTCAATTCAACTTGGCTCTCTTGAACCTGAACTGATCCTTGATTTACTATCATAGATTTATCACCATACATGAATTCTACCTCGTAATCCAATTGTCCAGATTTGGACGCCCAAAATTGCCCTGTATAATACCCAGTATTATCATCATAAGTGATGGGTTTTGAATTAATCCTTTGCCCGTTGTTTGATACATGGACAAATCCTTCCATAATTGTTTCGTCATCCCGAATGGCTTTCCCTTTAACCGTAACTCTTTCTCCCTGTTGATACGAATTTTTTTCTGATCTGAAATAATAATCTTGACCATTTCCTGTTCTCATTAACCAAGAAAAAACAGGGTCAAATATTTGTTGGGAAAGATCAGACACTTGGGAGTTTCGTGTTTTATAATAAACAGTATTTAACTCTGGAGATGTCCAAACCATAAACCTTAAAGTTGATTTCTCACCAACCATGAGTAATGGTACTTCAACGTCTGAAATAGAAAAATGCGCTAAGGGAATTCCTTGAGACGAATCTACCTCAAATTGTAGCAGAATTGGTGGAAGGTTTGTAAGATCCATATTATCAAAATTAATTATATGAAACGGGAAAAATTTATCCCACCTTGGACTCAATTCCCATTCGTAGGGTGATCCAAGTTCTATAATTGGCTTATTAAGAGTCATATCCATTAGGCCCAAAAAAGACACCAAGGATTTTTCATGAGTTTCATTCCCTACAACAATGGCAAGGCTGGATTGGTGAGAGACTAATTTCTTTGCAAAAATCCTTATATAAGATTGCCATTCTTTTGCATTTTCTTCTATGGGGTGGTTATCAAAAAGGATCAAGTCATATTTTGTATCCCAAAATGATTTTAGATTCTTTGTATAGCCATCTGGACGAAAAATATAATGGTCAATTCGATATTCCGAATGCTTTGAAATGATCTGTTTAATAACTTGTGTATTAAAATTGGGTGCTCCAGTTATCAGAGCAATGGTGTATTCATTTTTTAATACCTGAATTGGTACAATCTGTTTATTATTTTGGATATTGATCTCATCAGGGAGTGCATTTACTTGTACCCTATATTTTGCTTCCCCGGATTGGGTTGGATTTATTCGAAATCTAACTCGTTCTAGACTCCCGTCGCCGGAGACGGTTACCACTTTTGATCCTACTAACTTTTTCCCTGAATAAATTGTAACATTCAGCCGTTCATTCACAGTTCCATGGCTTGAAATTGTCACATCCAAGTCAGCATTTTCCCCTTTGATAATAACTGGTGGAGCATCAATGGCATGAATAGAGACATCCACTAATGGAGTTTCATCTCCTACACCCACAATATGAATCGGGGAATTAATATTCAAATTCTCAGAAGGGATCTCTGCTCCCAGGTTTACTTGTCCATCTGTGATGATAACTGACCCTGCAAGGTCATTTTTTTCATGAGACCTAATATGATTCAAAACCTGACCAAAATCTGTTGAGCCACCTCGAATCTGCTTATCACCAACGGTCCAACTTGTATCCAAATCAGAACCAAAACCAAAAATTTTAACGGGGACGTTTTTCCGTTCAATTTTTTCAAGAATCTGGTCGACACCTGAAACGAGAGATCCCACTGATGGATGGGTATGATATGACATACTTAAGGAACGATCCAAATAAAGATGCCATTTCAAATCATTAGAATTTTTAGTAGTCACTTCAACTTTAGGATCCAAAAATAATGATACCAGAATTAATATTAAAATCCCACGTAGAAAAATGATTGGACGGAGTTTTTTTTGATCACTTACTTGATAGAAAGAAAAAATAAAGCCAATGAGGCATAAAAATAATATTAACCAAAATTCCGGGTTGGGCTGTGCCAGGATTAAATTCACATTTAAGCAAGTTTTAGATTGGGTTGTACCCCAAAATCCAAGGAGTATATATTCTCGGAGTTATATTTTAATTCACCTAAAAAGCTGATCATAGCAGCATTGTCGGTGCAATAGGATAGATCCGGGAAAAGAATCCTCGTATTCCCTAATGAATCCATCAATTGATTCCGCAGGCATTTATTGGCTGCAACGCCACCAGCGATAACACATGTTTTTGCTTTTGTTGTTTTCAAAGCTCGTTTCAATTTTTCAACCAAGGTGTCGATGATCGCCTGCTGGTAACTGGCGATCACATCCCGTTTTGTCATGGTATCACTTTCTTGAAAATCATACATAAAATAAAGTAAAGATGTTTTCAAACCGCTAAAACTGAATTCAAGTGACTCTTTACCCATGAGCCCACGTGGAAATCGATGCGACAATGGATTTCCGCCCCTAGCTTCCTTTTCGATAGCTGGTCCACCCGGATATCCAAGTCCAAGGATTCTTGCACCTTTATCAAATGCCTCTCCTGCTGCATCATCCCTAGTCTCCCCCAAGAGTTTATATTGATTTATTCCCTGAATGTACCATAATTGTGTATGACCGCCTGAAACTAATAAACAGACAAACGGGTATTTCAACGTCGGATCTGCTAAAAAGTTCGCAAAGATGTGGGCTTCTAAATGATTAATTGGAATTACAGGAATATTAAGTCCCAAGCCCATCCCTTTTGCAAAACTTACACCGGTTAATAATGTACCTGCCAAACCAGGTCCAGATGTCACAGCAATTGCATCAATATCTTGTTTTTGAACACAGGATTCTTTCAGGGCTTTATGAACGATTTGATTCAGAAGTTTTTCATGCTCTCGAGAGGCTAGCTCTGGTACCACACCCCCATATTTGGCATGAATAACTTGAGAACTGACAATGCTGGATAAAATTTGGCCCTGGCGACAAATAGCTGCCGCTGTTTCATCGCAGGATGTTTCTATGCCCAAAAGGGTCATTGGACTTCACGAGCAACACCCAATTCAAGACTTCTGGGCGAAATGTCCCGCCATTCTAATACATCAGATGGTATATTTACTTGTGGTTCATAAAATTGAATTTGACGATTCCAATTATTAAAATTAATAACAATTTGAACCTCTTCTGGGTTCAATTTGGCGATACGCTGTACGCCACCGACAACAGTTAAGGATACGGTTTGCGGAGAGGGAAATACCCTGATATTATCTGGAATATTTATTACTCTGACAGGTATATCCACAATGATTCGTTCACTGATTTCCTGGATATCCAAATTGATCTCAACCTCATTTTCTGAATACTCAATTAATCGACCTAATGTAGCAATATCTAAGTGCCCTTTGATGGATGTCATAGTTCCAACAAGTGTATCAAAGATCGTTTCAACATGATTAATTAAGGCCAATTCTTCTTTTGGACCTGCTATCTCAATTTTCCTAGGAGAGAATACTATTTTCCCCACTTGAATATATCCTGGCGCAGGACGTACAATCAAATTGGATAAAACAGGTACGGTTTTAACTTGATATTCATCTAAGCTGATTTGGATTCTATTTGGATAGACCACCTCAACAAAAGATACATTGTATTTTGACGGTAGGACGACTTTTTGAGGATATTTTTCGAAATACTCATTCAAGACAAACTCATATTCCTTAGATATACCTTCAAGATCCAATACCAATTTGAATCCAGCATACTTTTTAAGAAGAAATGCTTTAAAAAGGTCGCGACCGGTTCCTTTTAAACGAACGTTAGCAAATTGGGGGACTTCCTCTCGGTGTGCTTTTTGGACATTTAAGTTGCGGGCTTCTATTGGTAAATCCATTACTATAGAATATTCGTTTTCTGATACAACGAATACCCATAGCAGCAAAGCCAAGCCAAAAGCCCCAAAAGGTAGGGCTATTCTTTGACCAAATAAAGAATCAACGGGTCTTTTCATAGCCATGAGATGACTTTACCCATTGAAAACCGATTATTCTTCTACTTCAGTTTCAGTTTCAGATTCAGAATCCAATGATTCGTTTGGTACTCCATCCTTTTCAGCTTGGCTAGCCAATTCCAAGAGTTCCTGAGGTAATTCTAGTTTTTCACTTGAATCTGTATCTTGGTTCTTTAAATACTGTTTAACTTCATCCGTTGCAGATGTTGTTTTACCAGTACCGGCCAATTCCTCTTTGTATAGGACCACTTTTTTATCTTCAGGCGCTACTTTCATCACAATACCCGAAAGATTTGCGCCGACTTCGTATTGACTTGCCAGCGATTTGCGATCCCGTTTCGACATTTTCCCAAATGGGATAATTCCCTCTACGTCCAATTCTAATTGAATAATAATACCTTTATCCAAAACCCGAATTATTTCACCACTCGCTTCATTCCCTGCTTGGTAATGCTCGATAATTCTAGGCCATGGATCATCAAAGACTTGACGATAGCCAAGAGAAATCCGACGATTTTCGCGAGATACTTCCAAGATACGTACTTCAATTTCCTGACCTTTTTCAACAACTTCTTTAGGATGTTTTATCACTCTTGTCCAAGAAAGATCAGATACATGAACTAACCCATCAATGCCTTCTTCCAATTCTGCAAAAGCACCGAATTGTGTAAGATTTTGAATTTTACATTTCTGGACGGTCCCAACCATATATCTATCTTCAATTTCATCCCATGGATCTGGTTGGAGTTGTTTAATTCCAAGGCTAATCTTATGTTCATCCGTATCAATCGAGAGAACTTTTGCTTCAATTTCATCACCCATGGAATATATTTCTGAGGGATTCTTAATGTGTTTTGTCCAAGAGATTTCTGAAACGTGGATTAATCCTTCAACTCCTGGTTCGAGTTCAATAAAACAGCCATAATTGGTCAGGCTAACAACTTTACCGGTCACAACATTTCCCATGGGATATTTGATTTCTACATCCTCCCAGGGATGAGGGACAAGTTGTTTAAGTCCAAGTGAAACCCGTTTCCGCTCTTCATCATATTCAATAACCTTAACGGAAATATTGTCATTCATTTCCAAAACTTCAGATGGATGATTCACACGGCCCCAGGACAAATCTGTGATATGCAGGAGGCCATCAATACCTCCCAAATCAATAAAGACCCCAAAATCGGTGATATTCTTTACTCGACCTTCAAGAATAGAGCCAACTTCTAATTCTTTAAATAAGGCTTCCCGTTGTTCTTTCAGACTTTCTTCGAGTATCACTTTATGTGAAACAACGATATTTTTTCGTGCTTCATTAAATTTCACAAGCCTGATCTCAATTTCCTTATTAAGATAAACATCAAAATCCATGATTGGACGCACATCTACTTGTGAGCCGGGCAAGAATGCCTGAACTACGCCAAGATCAACAATCAAACCACCTTTTATACGACGGACAATAGTTCCGGTAATTACAGTTTCCTCTTCGAATGCATCACGAAGTTCTTTCCAACGCCGCATGAAATCTGCCTTTTCTTTTGAAAGAATTGTATTTCCGCTAGCATCTTCAATGAACTCAAGATAGACTTCTACTTGATCTCCAATCCCCGGGAGTTCTCCTTCGTCAAATTCGTGACGATCGATGATCCCTTCAGATTTGAATCCAATGTCAATCAGTACGTCCCTCTCATTCATACCCACAACTCGGCCATTGATTAAAGAGTGTTCCGTAATGTCTCCAAGGGTTCTAAAGTATAATTTCTCTAATTCGGGACTTACTTCAACATCACTATTATGAGCATTAATCTCAGATTGACCCACAATACGAATATCGTGAAATAGTTCCGGATTTAAATAATCTTTGATTTCGGCTACAGTTTCGGCCGGGGCAGAAGGCGCTTCCACGCTGGCTTCTTCTACAGTTGTTTCTACAGCTGTTTCCAAAGTCTCTTCCACTGCCTGTTCTAAATTTTGTTCTTCAAACATGCTTATGATGTTTCCTTGTTATTTGTTATGGTTAATATGGTTTATTATTTTTTTTATTTGCTCATTGATCGTGAGTTGGCTTGTATCGATAGGGATTGCATCCTCCGCCTGAATTAACGGTGAATGATCCCTGGATGAATCCAGTTGATCTCGACGTCTAATATCTTCGATCAACTCAGAAATGGATTTATTTTCACCCATCTTTTCAAGTTCTATTAACCGCCGCTTCGCCCGGACATCAATATTCGCAATTAGGAAAAACTTGAATTCTGCATTGGGAAATACAACCGTTCCTATATCGCGGCCTTCCAATACACAATTCTGTTCCCCGGCGATTCGCCGTTGAATAATCACCATTTTTTCTCTCACTTCCGGGATTGCACTTACGGCACTAACCCTTGATGAAATATCCCCGGACCGGATCTCATGGGAAATATCAACACCATTCAAATGTATTTTGTTCTTTGCATCAAAATAGAGTTCAATCCCCGATAAGTACTGACAAACACTTGCATCATCATCAGGAGAAATTTCAGATAGTTTGAGCCCCAAAGTGACTGCACGATACATTGCACCTGTGTCAACGTGTGTAATCCCAAGTTTTTCTGCGACCCCTTTAGCTGTTGTGCTTTTTCCAGATGCTGATGGTCCGTCTATGGCGATGATCATGAATTTCAATTCTCAATAAGCCGGCAAAATTACCGTTTCTCAATGAGAATCCCAACCAAGAAAAGGATTATTAATTTTGGCAATAAGCACTCAGCCATTTAGAGTTTTGACTTCTTTATCAGTTAAGGTTCGGTAGTGGTTTTCAGAGAGGTTCCCCAATGACAATCCTGCGAAGCGGATACGTTTTAGAGTCAATAATTTCAATTTAAAACGATACATAACACGGCGAATCTCACGTTTCTTTCCTTGCCGAAGCCTGAGAATAATGGTGGACCGACTTTTTTTGGTTTCTTGAGAAATAATCTCAGCTTTTCCATATTCTTTATCGCCAATATAGATACCTCTAGCCAATTTCTGTTTTTGAGAAGAAGTTATTTTCCCTTCGATCACTGCTTCATAATCTTTTGGAATTTGATTCCGAGGATGGGACAATTTCTGGTGAAGATTACCATCGTTGGTGAGTAACAACAACCCGGTAGTGTCCTGATCTAATCTACCTACTGGTGTTAACCGATATTTTGATGGGACAAGCTCCAAAACAGTTTTTCTACCATGGGTATCCTTCACAGTAGTAATTACTTTTTTTGGTTTGTGAAGCATAATCACCACTTTTTCCAGAATTGGAGATATTTGTTGTCCATCATACTTTATTACATCGGAATCTTTCACACTATATGCTGGATCCTGACAAATCTTTCCATTTACTTCTGTAGTGGCCATTTGGATGAGTTCATCGGATTTTCGGCGCGATGCTACGCCAGATTGGGCAAGAAATTTATTGAGGCGCATGGATTAACCTGCAGTGGCTTCAGGTCCAGGAGAATCAATATTCGTATCATCAGGCTCGTTTTCTTCAAATACAACGATTTGCTCTCCCAAGGTTGGGTCTGCTTCCATCAGTTCCGTAATCTCTTTGAGTTTAGGCATATCGGACAATCGATTAAGTCCAAAATGTTCAAGAAATTTGTTTGTTGTTTGATAAAGTAAGGGGCGGCCCGGACCAGAATCACGTCCTTTGATCTTAATCAAATTTCGATTTAATAATGTTTTAAGAACACCGCTGGAATCTACCCCGCGAATCGCTTCAACTTCATAACGACCAATGGGTTGTTTATATGCAATGATTGCCAAAGAATCCAATGCGGCAGATGACAAAGAAATTCGGCCAGACTTACTTAGCATTTTACGAATGAAATGCTCATACTCTTGTCGGGAAACCAATTGATACCCACCAGCAACCTCATTGATTTCAAATGCGTGGTCATCATGAACATATTGTTCATTCAACTTCAAAACCACTTCTTTTAAATTCGGAGTGTCCGGATTAAAAATACCATTCACTTTTGCTTGGGTTAAAGGTTCAGGACTGGCAAAAAGGAGCGCCTCTATTATTTTTCTGATCTCTGAATCTTGCATTAAGCTACAGCCCCCAAGTGTATCAATTCTATATCATCAAAAACATCATTTTGTTCAATGGTGCAGGTTCCTTCACGAACCAAGTCCAGAATAGCAAGAAAAGTGACAATTATCTCCAGCCGGGTTTTTAAATTATTTAGTAAAGTTGAAAATTTTAATCGACCATCACCGTCAAAATATTTAAACAGAAATTCTTTTTGCTGTTCAAGTTTGATAGGTTCCCTATTCAGCTCAAATTGTGACATGACCGGACGATTTTCCATGGCTTCCTTGAATACCCGTGCCAGATCATAAAGCGTCACATCACGGAGAAGTGTTCCGATCTCATCACCATCAAGAACTTTTATATCTTGCTCAAACTGGCGTGGCACAACATGGCTTCTTTCCCCTGCTATCGAATCCAGCATTTCTGCCGCATCTCGGAACCGTTTATAGTCTATTAATTGCTGCATCAACTCTGTCCGCGGGTCAATAATTACACCTTCATCATCCAGTTCCGGGCGGGGAATCATCATTTTGGCTTTCACACGCATGAGGGATGCTGCCATAACAATAAATTCACCGGCAATTAACATATTCATCCTTTTCCATTCTTCTATCATATCAACGAAATCTTTTGTGATCTGACCAATTGGAATATCATAAATATCCAATTCATCCCGACGAATGAAATACAAGAGTAGATCCATTGGACCTTCAAAATTCTCTAATTTGACTTGATAAGCCATTAACTGTAGTTCACTCCTGATGCGGATCGAACGCGGTCCAAGACTTTTTCTGCCACTTGCCGGGCTTTTTTAGCTCCTAATTCTAATATCTCGTTGACTTGCTTAGGATTCGAAATCAAATTCTCTCTTTTTTCACGAAATGGTCCAAAGACATCCAAGACCTTCTCATAGAGCTCTTGTTTAACATCACCATACCGAAGACCTTTTCCTTCGTAACGATCTGCTAAACTTTTTTGTTCTCTTTCATCTAAGAATAGACTATATAGTTGAAATAGTGGGGTATCCTTATCCTTTGGATCATCAATATCGGTCGTATCAGTGACAATACGCATGATCTGTTTTCTTATCTTTTTATCTATATCAAATAATGGAATTGTATTATTATAGGATTTACTCATTTTTTGTCCATCGATACCAGGAACTAATTGAGTAGTTTTTTCAATATCCGGTTTGGGAACAATTAATGTTTCACCATACGTATTGTTAAATCGAATTGCCATATCCCTTGTCATTTCCAGATGTTGCTTCTGATCTTTTCCTACAGGTACTATCTGGCTGTCAAATAGCAATATGTCTGCAGCCATCAAAACAGGGTAAGCATATAATCCCATATTGGGTTTAATACCCCGTGCAATCTTATCTTTATAAGAGGTGGCGCGATCCATAAGTCCAACGCTGGCATGGGATGCCAACATCCAGGTGAGTTCAGTGACTTGAGGTACATCAGATTGCACCCAAAAAGTGGACTTCTCCGGGTCAAGTCCTAATGCAAGAAAATCACAGGCAGCATTAAATGTATTAGATGATAACGTTTTCGAATCTGGAAGGGTCGTCATGGCATGATAATTGGCAATAAAACAGAAAAGTTCATTCTCTTCTTGATATTTGATCATACGAGACATCATTCCGAAATAATTTCCAAGATGCAGTGCGCCGGAGGGTTGAATTCCGCTCAAAACCCGTAGATTTTTTTCTAAATGCATTTTAAAGATTAGTTGATCTTAAACGGTTCCATGAACAAATAGGGACGCCAATCTTGTTGTTGGGTTTTTACAAATTTTTGGAAATAATGTAATCGGTTCGGCCTTTTAGGGATACGGGCTAAACGCATATTTGCTTCCTCCGGGGTCTTATCTCCCTTTTTTTGGTTACAGGGTTTACAAGCTGCAACAAGGTTTTCCCACGTATCCAAACCACCTTTCCCTTTGGGAATAATATGGTCTATGGTAATTGGAATTCTTGAAATTCCACAATATTGGCAAACATGTTCATCCCGTGCGATAATATTTTTTCTATTTAAATCTACAGATAGATTATCATATCGAACATAATCATGAATCTTTATAACACTGGGTAAATCCAAAGATAAAGATGGACTGTGAACCTGGTCGTTATAATTCACCAATACTTGCACCTTATCCAAATAATCCATGCAAATCGCCCGTTTGGCGGTGCAAATCATCATGGGAGAATAATTTGCATTCAGTACCAACACGGCCCGATTTAATAAATGGCCATTAACTGCATTGGATGAGGGCATTTTCACGATGGAAACTTACGTTGAATCGAATGGCTTGACAGGTAGATATCTATGAGTTTTTGATTCATATTTCTATCCGCAGGGTCCAGTGATTCTTCTTTCACCATTCCTTGAGAATGCAGGATTCTCTTACCGCCAGTTGAAAAACCAACATGAGAGACTTTTCCGTCCTTTCCAAAAAAATGAAGGTCACCCGGCTCTACCTGGTCTATTTGAATCTCATCTTTAGCAAAATATTCCTGTTGTTGATAGGAATCCCTGGGAACATTCAGCCCGCAAACTTTTAAAACAGATTGAACCAAACCGGAGCAATCCATTCCCAATGATGTTTTTCCGCCCCATTTATAGGGCGTATCCAATAGATTTTCGGCAACAGGGATCACCTGATCCAATCCTAAAGTATCCATGATCTGGATGGATCCTGGCAGATTTTCTGTCACTTTTGCTCCAAAAGGATATTTTGGATCGTATAATCCATTTTTGGTTGGGAAAACCATTCTATGGGTTGGATTATTTTTTTCAGGGGATATATTACCATAAAAGGTATTCACCCACCCTTCGTAATCGTCTTCACATTTAACACAAAGCCAATTGTTCTTTTGATTAAGAATTTGGCAGGATTCACCAAACACCGCTTCGGTTAGACACGGTGAGTTAAAATTTGCTTCTTCATAAACCGGCGCTGCGCCGGATGTAATAATAAACCAGTTTTTTTCGGGGTGAAACATGGGGAGAAATTTATTTGATTCTCTCGGGAATAAATAGACGAGTTTTATATTTGACTCAATTGGAAATATCTCTAAAATGCGACGCATTTTTTTGTTTATTTATGGTAGGGAAACCCGTGTAAATCGGGTACAGTCCCCGCTACTGTGATTGCGGCAAACAGGTTCTTTTGCCATTTTCGGTCTCTCCGACCGGGAAGAAGGCGAACCGAGTTGACACCGCATAAGTCAGGAAACCTGCAATAAATAGATATCACGTAAAAAACTTTCGGGAGAATAGTTGTGGTCATCAAATTCCAACTTCTTTATTTATCCATTTTTACTATGTCTTTAGTGTTTTCCACGGAAATCAATAGTGGGTATGTTTTTTCAAATTATGGCGAACCAGTGCCCTTTGCATCGGTAGTAAACATTCGAACGAAATCATGGTCGATAACGGACGAATCAGGATTTTATCAATTACCACTTGGAACCTTGCCAACAGATTCATTAAAGATTTCCAAGATTGGATTTTCTTCTTTATTTCACCTGCTCCAAGGACAAAAGTCTAGAAAAATAGTGCTTTCGCAGGAAGTCATAGTTTTAGATCCAATAACTATAGTTGGTGAAAAACCTATCGCCATTCGGGATTTAGACAAAGTGACACTGCTGGAAATGGATGGTTTTTCCAGAAACAATGCCTTAGATCGTTTACCGGGAACAATGATTAGATCCTATGGTAGTTTGGCAGGTATAACTACCGTAAGTATGGATGGCGGACAAGCAGTGCATACCAAGATTACGCTTGATGGAGTTGATTTAACAAATGTACAGAATGGGCTTACGGACTTATCCGATCTCCCGCTAGCCCTTATGCAGAACTTATATTTAAGCCGTTCACCGAACATATCACACGGCTCCGGCTCATTCGATGGTGTAATTCACATTCGTTCTCTTCTCAAGAAATCTTATATTCACTTGAGTAGTGGATCCTTTGGTTATCAAAATGGATCCGGTGGCTATAGCCTTGCAACATCTAATACAAATTTGCAATTACAGATAGGTAAGACATCATCAAAAGGTAATTATCCATTTTCCTCGGATGATAAGACCCAAATCCGTTCCAATAATGATTACAAACAACAATTCATAAGCGGACTATACCAAAGACACAATCATAATAATCGAATTTATAAGGCAAATGTTTTGTTCGTAGATCATGATCGAGGTGTAGCTGGAGGTTTGTCTTACCCTAGCCCAAATGCTCGGCGAAAAAACAACCTAATTGTTACTGGATTAGAATTGATTCAAATAATGGAAAAAGGACACTTGCGTTTGGACGTAAATCAACGGTTCAGCGACGAGGAGTTTAATAATGTGGATATAGGTATTGATAGCCATCATAAAGTCGGTTCCAGCGGAATTAGGGTTCATGGATTGTTTCAGCCAACACGTAAAATAAAAATGAATGGATTCTCAACCGCAAAATTCCAATCCATTGAAAGCTCCGACATTGGTAAAAGAGAAAGAACCATAATGGCAATTGGGCTACAAACGTTTTTTCAACCGATTGATTTTGTAAGCGTTAAGCCTGGACTTAGGTCAGATATTGTTGATGAAACATCCGTAATCACTTCAGACTTAGAGGCAACTCTCGATTTTGAAAATTTGGGGAAATTTTCCGCTATATTTGGTACTGGATTTTATCTTCCTTCCTTTAATGACCTGTATTGGCCATCGGATCCATATAGCAAGGGCAACCCAAGTCTTAAGTCTGAAACCAGTAATTTTCATATTTTAAACTGGAACAAATCTTTTGGCCAAGGGTCCAATTTTGTTATCGAATATCGTAATAAACGAAGCCACAATCTCATCGTTTGGAGCCCAGACGAAAATTATATATGGAAACCCCAAAACCTGGATAGGACCGAAAGGAAAAATTTAATCGTCTCTACAAATTTGCCAGAGATTATTTCAGGAATGACTTTTTCGGGAATGTTGACCCGAACGAAAACGAAAAATCTGAATACCGGAAAAACACTTCAGTATGTTCCTGAAATATCCGCAACTGGAATGGTGAGATATACTATCAATGATATCCAATTTGAATTACAAAGTAAATACGTTGGCGAAAGAACATACCAAGCCTATAACGAAAACTTTGAATTGGTGGATAAAGCACTAAATCCTTTTCAAAACGTAACTGCTGGAGTACACTTCATCTTTCCGGCTTTTAAGAAATCTTTACGATTTCACATCATCGCTGAAAACCTCCTGAATGAAAATACGGCATTCTACCCGGATTACCCTGAACCTGAGCGAGCCGTCAAAGTAGGGATGACGTTTAAATTTTAGAAAGAAATATTTTAATCCAGAAAATCCCACTCGACTGATAAA
>Ga0208881_1000170_pt1 | contig 21427 bp, 16 predicted proteins | sample Knorr_S23_td_AAI_FD_185610 | JGI IMG/M metagenome (GOLD analysis project Ga0208881, IMG submission 185610) | Marine microbial communities from Southern Atlantic Ocean transect - Knorr_S23_td_AAIW_ad_876m_LV_B (SPAdes) (version 2) | ecosystem: Environmental > Aquatic > Marine > Oceanic | place... | reverse complement strand
AGCCATTCAAGAAAAAATAGACAACATGTCTGTGGCTGAAAAGATCAAACAACTGCATGGCCAGGACATGTGGTCAACAGAAGAAAACAACGACCTGAATATCCCCGGATTTACCATGTCCGACGGACCTCACGGCGTTCGATTCGTCGATGCAACTTCTTTCCCTACAGGCATCGCCATTGCAGCCTCCTGGAATCGTGACTTAGCACATCAGGTTGGTCGAGCTATGGGAAAAGAATTCCATGCCTACGGCAAACACCAACAACTCGGACCTGCACTTGATCTCTGCCGTGACCCAAGAAACGGTAGAAGCCCCGAAACCGGAGGAGAAGACCCTTTTCTGTGTGCACACATCAATATTGATTTGGTAAAAGGAATCCAGGAAAACCCAACCATTGCAACCGTAAAACATTTCAATGGGGTAAACAAACAGATCAATAGGCACGGTGTCAATCACAATATGTCTTACCGTCAGTTGATGGAACATTATGGATACAACTTTCGCCGCGTCATCCAAGATGCAGGCGCACTTTCCTTGATGAATGCCTACAACAAGATTAATGGCAAAAAATCGGGCGAAAACCCTAATTTACTCACACACATTCTTCGAAACCGTTGGGGCTACCCATTTTATGTAGTCTCTGACTGGGGTTCTATTTGGGATGCAAAAAAAGCCATTCAAGCTGGCTGTGATCTGGAAATGGTGGTAAGTGGGCAACCCTCTAAATACCAACAAAACCTTCTATATCTTTACAACTCAGGGCAAATTTCGCAAGCCGACCTGGATAAATCGGTTCGACGTGTACTGCGCGTAAAATACCTCACCGGAATGATGGACAATTTCCCTGAGGGAAATCCTTTTACCGAAGCCAACACACCTGAACATCAACAATTGGCTTTGAACGCAGGTCGTGAAGCTATTGTACTCCTGAAAAATGAAGACCAAATTCTTCCCATTACGGATCTCACAAAAACCATCGCCCTGATTGGACCAAGTGCACAAGTTGCTCAATTGGATGGATTCGGAAGCAGTTGGGTAGATCCTCCTTACGCCATTACACCACATCAAGGTTTGCAAAATAAAATTCCTGCCAACCAAATCCAATACGCCAAAGGATGTGACATCAATAGTTCGAACACATCCATGTTTAATGAAGCACTGGAAATAGCCGGCGCTGCAGACTACGTCATTTTTGTTGGTGGACTCGATGACACCCAGGAAGGAGAGTATTACGGTGATGGACCAAGTGACCGAACCGGTGGGTCGGTAGAATTACCCGGCAAACAACAAGAGCTCATTAAGGAACTGGCAACAGTAAATCCAAACATCATCGTAGTGATTAAAAGCGGGGGTATTTGTGCCGTTCCCGATGCGATTGACGACATCAAAGGATTCCTCTATGCTTTTTACCCCGGAATGGAGGGTGGAAATGCTATTGCTGACGTCATCTACGGCGATTACAACCCGGGCGGAAAGCTTCCGGTAACCATGCCGATAAACGACGCACAAATGCCCGTATGGAACGACGACTTTTCCGACGATTACAATGGAGGATACCGATACTACGACGAACTTGGTTTAACGCCCCTATTTGCCTTCGGACACGGACTAAGCTATACCACATTTACATACAGCAACATTCAAATACCTTCCTCAACTTTTGCCGCAGGAACACCAATAACGGTAACTGTGGATGTGAAAAACACAGGTGATCTGGCCGGTGAAGAAGTTGTTCAATTGTATTTAGAAAACAAGGCAACAACGGTTTGGATGCCAAAAAAAGAGCTCAAAGGCTTTGAAAAAGTCTCTTTGCAAGCCGGAGAAACAAAAACCATTTCATTCACCTTAACAGCTAACGAACTCTATTATTTCGACACCGACAATGACGGATACGAAATTGCAAGCGGAGATTATGTAGCCTATGTAGGTGGAGCTTCTGACAAGCTCAACCAATCGCTTCCTTTTACCATTACTACAGGGACTCCAACTCCAGATCTGGAAGTTACGCGAATCTATAGTTACCCGAGATATCCTGTAATTGGAGACTCCGTTTTGTTTCTCGGTTTGGTAAAAAATCAAGGGACACAAGATGTCATGCCCGGAACATCCGTAAAACTTATGTTTGAAGTAAATGGTTCTGAGGTGAGCTCTAATGTCACGGTTTCGGATACGATATTCGCCGGAGGAGCGATTTTAATCGGTGCCAACGAAGGTCCTGAAACAGCACTATGGGTGCCTTCAAGTGAAGACGAATATACCGTCACCGCTACCATTGACGCTCATGCGGAAATAACTGAACTCATTGAATCAAACAACACGCTCTCAACAACGATAAAGGTTGCAAACGCGAACGAAACAGTTACAACAAATCTTTGTTACCAAAAACCCGTAGAGGCATCCTCCAGTGAAAGTTCGGACTACCCTGCTGAAAATCTGGTTGATGGAAATTTCAGTACCCGTTGGAGTTCAGAGTTTTCCGACCCCCAACACATTGTTATTGATCTGCAAGACCTTTACAGGCTGGATGTGATCGCATTGGCATGGGAAGCTGCTTATTCCACTGAATACATTGTTGAAGTATCCGAAGACCAAACAAATTGGATCCAAATCGTTCATGAAACAGACGGCAATGGTGGAAATGACCTCTTCTACCCCGAAATTAATGCCCGGTACATACGCGTAAGCTGTCTTGAAAGAACAATTGTATGGGGAAACAAATACGGACATTCTTTATTTGAAGTACAGGCCTATGGACCACTAACCTCGAGTTTAGTAAATGAAGAATTCACAACGGAAAACATTCACTTGTACCCGAACCCCACAAAAGGTGAAGTCTTTATATCCGGACTGCCAGCTAATGAAAATGTAGAAGTTGAGATCTTTGATATTCGTGGACAGCTGATCTTAAAAACCCTTACCGGAGAAAACCAAAGGATCGTTCTCCCGGCTCAAGTAGACACCAGCAGCACCTACCTGCTACATATTAAAGGAAAAAACTTTACCTCGACAAAATATTTGAGTGTATCTAAGTAATCTTACAGATTTAAGCATCTTATGATGATACTCCTGGAGGGGTCTAGTCTAAACTATTTGGTGCTATTTAAAAAGGGTTCTAGAAACAGAGCCCTTTTTTCATACAAATAGCCATCATGTCCCGATAGCTATCGGGACTATAGAAGGCTACATGAAAATAAAAACCCATAAAATTGTTTAAGATTAACAAACGGACTAGCAAAAAATGAACTAAGGAAAAAAGAGTATTTTTATACCAGACGAATACTCAAACCCCCTAGCCATGAAAATACTCAAACTCATTTTCTTCTTATTCCTTACGAATATCTTATTCGCCCAAGAGAGTGCCCATTTTGGTGCGGCTAAATTTGCACCGGCAGATGGCAAAAAACTGATGATCGCAGGACAAGACCTGGGAGCTGTTGGCGGTTTAAACACTTATACCGACGGCTATGTGGATCATCTCCCCGACTACATGCCGGCAGGGGTAACCACCTATACGAGCATCCCCGGATTAGGAGGTCTGACCGATCCGGACAATTGGGGTGCAGGGGATGTACATGCACAAGCCTATCTGGAAGATGAAACTTTTGACCACACAGTGATAGCCATCGGTTTGTACATGGTAAATCAGCTAACAAATATTTCTTCCGGACAACATGATGCATCCATCATTCAATTGGCACAATGGATAAAAAACACAAACCGTCCGGTATTTTTGCGTATTGGTTATGAGTTTGAAGGTTCCTGGAATAACTACAACCCTAGTCAATTTATAGCAGCCTGGAAACATATTGTACACCTGTTTGATGCCGAAGAAGTATGGAACGTAGCCTATGTGTGGCAATCAGCCGGCACCAATGCAGCCAATATTGCTCAATGGTATCCTGGAGACGATTACGTCAACTGGCTGGCATACTCCCATTTTGATGGTCCCAATCCCGGTCAAAGTATACGAAATTTTGCCCTGGATCACGATAAACCCATTATGATCGCAGAAGCTACTCCCAGAGTAAACTTAGGACAAGGAAATGGCGAAGACCATTGGAACAATTGGTTCAAACCCTTATTCGACCGGGTTTACAACGACGATCGGATCAAAGCACTGGCCTACATCAATGTAAATTGGAACATCCAACCCATGTGGCAAGGACAGGGTTGGGGAGATTCACGAGTACAGATAAACCCCTTTATCAAATCGGCCTGGGAAAATGAAATGACAAAAGACTCCTGGCTTGAAGGAGATGAAAACCTCTTCGACCTCCTGAATATGGATTATTGGAATAGCAGTGAAGTCATTATTCCCACCATGCAAACGATAGACTTTCCGATTGGATGGTCTATGTTCTCAACCTACATGATCCCCGATAATCTAAATGTAAAAAACATCTTCCATCAATTAAATCAAATTACCATCATTAAAGACAATGCCGGTTTGGCTTATCTTCCTGAATGGGATTTTAATGCCATAGGAGATATCCTTATTGGTCAGGGCTACCACATCAAAACTACTGAAGCCTGTTCGATTGACATCTATGGAACTTATGCTTTTCCTGAAGCGCATTCAATGGATATAAATTCCGGGTGGAATAAAATCGGGTACCTGCGAATTGAGCCGGCAGACATCGCACTCGTTCTGAATGAACTCAACACCGAAAACAACCTAATTATTGCAAAAGATTATTTCGGAAACGCATACCTTCCCGAATTAAATTACAACGGCATTGGAAAAATGAAGGCAGGACAAGCATACCAACTGAAAGTTATGGGATCAACTTCCCTCACCTTCCTTTCTAATGACGCATCGTATTAGAAAAACAAAGGAAACATCTTAAATTAATTAAAAACATAGAAACGCAATAGGCGTTTACTCAAATAGTATGGTCAATCGTAAAACTCTTTATGAAAATTAAGTTCAAACCTTCAAACTCAGACTTTTTTAAGGAACTAAACATAGAAGTTTCGAATATTTTGACCGAGAATGTAATAGCAAAAGGTAAAAGAATCCTGAGAGCAAAATTTCTCTTTTACTTATCAATTTTCATTACACTTTACGGTTTTTTGTACACTGACTTTGTTTCAAGAAATTTCACATTACTTATTTTTAATTATTCATTACTGGGGCTTTCAGGGATATTACTTGCGTTTAACGCTTCACACGATGCGGTGCACAACACTTTATTTTCCAACAAAAAACTTAACCGGATAGCCCATTATCTTATTTTCAATTTACAAGGAGTAAATGCCTCATTATGGAAAAAAAGACATGTTTCGTCACATCATATTTTCCCAAACGTAGATGGATGTGATGCAGATATTGACAACAACCCATTCATCAGGTTAACGGGTTCACATAAAGCAAAAGGAATTCACAAGTTTCAACATCTATACGCCTCTATATTATATAGTTTTTATACGCTTCATTGGATTTTTATTAAAGACTTCATCTACATCACTAAAAAAGAAGTGGCAAATATGAAAGACCTGATATATTCCAAAAAATTTGTTGTCGAAGTAATTCTATTAAAGCTTTTTTATTTGATCTATATCGTTGTCTTGCCTTTGTGTTTTACAGAGTCAACACTAACTGAAATTCTACTTTCATTCATTATTATGCACGGATTCATTTCAATATTTTTTGTTTTGACTTTGATTATTTCCCACCTGACTATGGAAACAAATTTCCCGAAAGTTGACAAAATTGGATTTTTACCAACGTGTTACCACGAACATCAACTTTCAGTTTCACTAGATTATCATCCTACAAATAAAGTTGCTAATTGGATTTTTGGTGGATTTAACGCTCACGCTGCTCATCACTTATTTCCTAATTTACCACATACGCTGTATACGGTAATAACACCAACAATAAAGGAAATGGCTATAAAATTTTCAATGCCATATAATGAATTAAGTATTATGAATGCTGTTCGATCACATTTTGAATATTTAAAACAATTAGGGAAAACAAACAGCCTCCATATTTAAGTTTTTAAGAACAGTTTTTTTTAAGGTATACTTTCGCTATATTCAAACTTTTTTAGAAAACAACTCCCCAAAAACCATAGCTGTACATGCTTTTGCTTTTGATCAGAGTTCACTGAAAATTAAAAGCTTATAAACGCATCTCCCCCCTCCCATGTTAAAAAAGAGGTTTAAAAAAATAGCATTAAGCTTCGTCTTATTTGTTTCTTCAATCATGTACGCACATGGAGATTTATCCATTCGGATTCATGAAAAAACGAAAGAGATCTCAAAGGATACTACAAATTCAAAATTATATTTTGAAAGAGGATTCCTCTACCAACAACATGAAGAATTTAACAAAGCCCTGTCTGATTATCTACGATCAGAGGAATTAGGAAATACAGAAAAACTACTGAAATACAGAAAGGCGAAAATTTATTTTACCTTAACAGATTATCATTCAGCATTAAAAGCAGTAGATCAATGCATAGACCCACCGGATGTAAAACCTCAGAAGCTTAAAGCTCAAATTTTAATGAAATTAAAGCGACATTCTGAAGCATTGGATCTCTATGATCTTGTAATAAAAAACACACTTGACATCAGACCCGAAGACATTGTAGAATACAGCACGATCTTCTTAGCTATGGACAGCACAAATTATACGGGAGCGATCAAAGCAATTGATATTGGTCTGGATAAATTGGGCGATCACGTTGTTACCTTACAACTAAAAAAAACAGACTATTTAAAAAGGTCAGGTCAGGTAAAAAAAGTGATTGAGCAATACAATAGTCTGATCACAGAAAACACAAGAAAAGAGTTTTGGTATTACAAAAAAGCCCTGTATTTATTTGAGCTAAACAGATTATCAGAAGCCAACATAGCACTACAACAAACCAAAGTAACCATAGAACAACTAAGTCCAAAATTGAAAAGCACCTCAGCACTAAAAGAGTTGCAGATTCAGGTAAATAAATTAGAAAAAAACATACATCATGAAAACTAAAATTAGCTCCATTCTACTATTATTCGTGGGATTATCATTACAAGCTCAAGAAGTATTTATCTCAAACGGAGCTGAATGGAAATACCTGGATGATGGTTCAAACCAGGGAACAGCATGGTACGGCACCGAATTTAATGACGAACATTGGAATTCAGGAAATGCACAACTGGGATATGGAGATGGAGACGAAGTCAGTACAGTTAGTTATGGCCCGAGTTCAGGTAATAAATACCCGACAACTTATTTCAGAAAATCATTTGATGTATCAGATCATACACTCTACAATCTCTTAGTGTTAAAGGCGATCAGAGATGATGGGATGGTCGTTTACCTGAATGGCACAAAAGTATGGAGCGATAATATGCCCGCTACTTACAATTACCTTTCGCATGCCATCGCTACGGTTTCAGACTCTGGAGAAGATGCCTGGTTATCTCAAAATGTAAGTAACAATCTGGTCACAGGAAACAACGTCATTGGAGTAGAAATTCACCAACGATCAGTTTCCAGCTCTGATATTAGTTTTGACTTTAAATTAACGGCATACGATGAGTTGTCAACTGAAATTAGCAGAGGACCTTATTTACAGTCCGGAACTCCAAACAGTGTGATCTTAAAATGGAGAACGAATATTGCAACCGAGAGTTCGGTTCATTATGGAACCTCATTAAACGCATTAAATGATACGGTTTCAGAAAATACCCCAACAACTGAACATGAAGTATTAATAAGTGGTTTGGATCCAAACACAAAATATTTTTATGAAATTTCAAATTCAGATGGTGTTTACCTGGCAGGAGACAATGAAATGTATGTTAAGACGGCTCCGGAAGCAGGAACAAAGCAATTCGTAAGAGCCTGGATCCTTGGAGATGCAGGTACTGGAAATCAAAACCAGTTAAACGTTAGAAACAGGTACTACAATTATGTTGAAAGTACGCCGAAAGCTGCAAACCAAACAGATATGATGTTATTTTTAGGTGACAATGCCTATAATAGCGGAACGGATTCGGAATATCAAGCAGCCATGTTTGATGTGTATTCAGACATGCTAAAAAAATCAGTATCATGGTCTACTTTAGGAAATCATGACGGATATTCTGCTACGTCCAGCACGCAATCCGGGCCATACTACGATATCTTTTCATTGCCAAAACATGGGGAAGCAGGTGGTATCCCATCCGGAACCGAAGCCTATTACTCATTCGATTATGCAAACATTCACTTTATTGTATTAGAATCATATACACTACACAACAGCACGACACAAATGGATTGGTGTCGCTCAGACATTCAGGCAACAAGTCAGGATTGGATTGTAGCAATATTTCACCATCCTCCTTACACAAAAGGCTCTCATAATTCAGATACTGAAAATCAATTAAGAAAAATGAGAGAAAACTTTTTACCCATACTGGAAAGTAATGGTGTTGATCTGATACTAAGTGGTCATTCTCACTCCTACGAGAGATCTTATTTCATCAATGGTCATTACGGAACTTCCTACAGCTTTGATGCCACTACACACACCGTAGGAAGTAACGGACACTTATCCGGCAAAGAAGATTCGGCAGATGGAGCATATACAAAAGCGAATACAGACACGAAAGGTGCTGTTTACATTACAACAGGTTCTGCAGGTAAAATATCCGGAGGATCTTTAAACCACAAAGCCATGTATAGCTCTCTTAATCAACTGGGTTCATGTGTACTGGAACTTGATAACGATGCCGGGACCGGACAAAATTTAACGGTGAAATTTTTAAGAGACAATGGAAGCATAACGGATTATTTTACCATTAACAAATCTGATATTACCTTATCTACAGATGAATCCTATACACCGGATTCGGAGTATGTCAAAATATACCCCAACCCTACTGAAAAGGTTTTGAATATTCAATTGCTAAAAACAGATAAATTTAAAAATGCAACTGTTTTCAATACTACGGGAGAATTGGTGAAAAAAGTAAGACGTCAAAAAATTGACCTGAGTAATCTTCCTACGGGAATGTATTTTATCGAAATAAATACAAACGAAAACTCCTATTTTAAGACATTTTTATTAGAATAAACCCTTATTGTAATAACAAACTTACCATGAAAAAAGTAAAACTTGCAGACCATTTGGAGATTTCACCATTAGTTCACGGACATTGGAGATTACTTGATTGGAAATTGTCAGATCAGGAATTGCTGAAATTAACACAACAGATCGTTGAGCTTGGAATCACAACTTTTGACCATGCAGACATCTATGGTAATTATGAATGTGAAAAACAATTTGGAAATGCTTTAGCGATAAAAAAAGCACTCCGAAATAAGATTAAAATCGTTAGCAAATGTGGTATTAAACTTGTTTCAGATAAATTCCCTGAACGGCAAATTGGCTATTATGATTATCGTTATGAACATATTATTTCATCCGTAAACAATTCCTTAGCAAATTTTAGGACGGATTACATAGACCTTCTTTTACTTCATCGTCCATCACCATTTTTTAATCCGGAAGAAGTGGCTAAAGCTTTTTCGCATTTGAAACAAAGTGGAAAAGTATTGCATTTTGGAGTATCCAACTTCAACCCGCGGCAGTATGAAATGCTGAGTTCTTACGTAGATGATCCTTTGGTAACGAATCAGGTGGAAATATCACCTTTCTGTTTGGAACATTTCGATAATGGAAACATGGATTTTTTTCTTGAAAAAAGAATAAAACCTATGGCATGGTCTCCTTTGGCCGGAGGCAAACTCATAAATCCTGAAGGAGAAAAAGGACAACGAATATTTAAGTGTTTAGCTGAAGTTGCTGACGAACTAGACATTGAGCATATTGACAAAATAATTTATTGTTGGTTGTTAAAGCATCCAGCACATATCATCCCCATTATCGGAAGTGGAAAGATCTCAAGAATAGAAAATGCTATAGAAGCTTTAGATATTGACATGAGTATGGAACAATGGATGAAAATATACATCGCCTCTGTTGGAAAAAAGTTGCCTTAACCATATTTTTCATGCGATGAATGACTATATTTGAATATATTTTCACAGAAAAACACCCCCTATTATGAAAACAGACATTACAAAAGCAGTCGCTCTATTTACTTTATTTTTCACGGTAACATTAGCATTTTCACAGTCATTACCCATAGATTTTGAAAACGACGTTACCACATCTGATTTTGTAGACTTCGATGGAGGTACCGCAACCGTATTGGCTAACCCACAATCTAATGGCATAAACACCAGTGCTACTGTAGCACAGATCGTCAGAAATGGTGGTGCTGAATGGTCTGGAAGTAAAATACTACTAACTTCTAACCTGGACTTCTCTACTTTGGGTTCCATATCAATGAAAGTTTTTACAACGGCTCCTGTTGGAACAACCGTTAAATTCAAATTGGAAGGAAATGGTGACGCACAAAGAGATGCCCAAACAACGGTTTCCAATGAATGGGAAACATTGACTTGGGATTTTACCGGTGAGCCTGCAAATTTCAATTGGCTCGTTTTTATGTTTGACTTTGGTAACGTTGGAAATGGCTCCATAAATTCTACATTCCTTTTTGACGACATTAAACAGTTTCACAAAAAACCATCCGGTATTCAAATTGATCTACCAGTATATTTCGAAGGTGGAATAGTAGATTATACCATGACTGATTTTGGAGGTAATGCATCCTCATTGGTCACTGACCCGTATGACTCCGGTAACAGAGCTATGGAAGTCACTAAAACGAACGGGGCAGCAGATTGGGCTGGTACTACTATTGGAACTTCCAACGGCTTTGTAACAGACATCCCATTGACTTTATCTAACTCAATAATATATGCCGCAGTATGGGCTCCGGCAGGCACTCCGATCATGTTAAAAGTCGAAGATTCAAATGATGCAACACACACCTGTGAAACAGTGACCAATACTACTGTTTCAGGTTGGCAGCTATTAGAATTTGACTTTACAAACGAAAGACCCGGCACACAACCTTTAAGTGTTGGTTTAGGTTTCGGTTGGACTTTTAATATGGCATCTATCTTTTTCAATTTCGGAACGGGAGGTTACGGAGAAACCTATTATTTCGATGATGTAGAATTTGGAGAATCAACATTTGCAATACATGATAATGATGCAAATAAACTAAAGATATTTCCTAATCCGGCAAATTCCCAATGGACCATTTATTCTGAAAACACCGATATTACTTTGGTAGAGGTATTTAATCTACAAGGTAAGCTTATGCTTAGCCTTAATCCGGATAGTCCTACAGTAAACATAAATGCCTCAAACCTGGTAAAAGGAATCTACTTTTCTAAAATTTCAACGAATTCAGGGACAAGTACAATCAGACTTGTGAAAAAATAAATCATTCTGAATTTATCTTGTTTTAAAAACTAAACTGTTCGAAAGAGCAGTTTTTTTTTTGCTTCGCATTTATTATGGATAAAAGAGCTTAGATATTATTCGCACTTTTGTTCAATAGTTTGCTGAAAATCAAAAATCCTTATCCCGACATGAGTATTTCAGAACTTGTTTTTAAAGCCCTGTTTTATGAAACAGGATAAATTATTAACCTTTTTACAAGCCCCGCCTTTTTATTACCCTTTTCTTTGTAAGCGTACGACTGAATTGAGCTTCTTTATTCCAATCAAACCTCTTTTAGAGTATTTTTTACTGCGTACATTGTAAACAATTAACTTTTTGATTATTTTTACTAAACGAAATCACTAATTAAATCAAATTACAAATTAGCCCCCGTTATGAAGAACCTTAGCTTCACACTAAAAGCAGTCGCTTTATCTACTTTATTTTTAACAGCATCCTTAGGATTCTCCCAGTCGTTACCCATAAATTTTGAAAAAGCCATAACCACTGAAGATTTTGAAGATTTTAGTGGCGGAACTGGAACAGTGATTACCAATCCCGTACCTGGTGGCATAAACACTAGTTCCAAAGTAGGGAAAATCGTTAGAAATGGTGGTGCTGAATGGGCCGGAAGTAAAATACGACTGACTTCTTTCCTAGATTTCACAAGTTTAGATGTAATAACAATGAAAGTTTATACAACGGCTCCTGCTGGAACGAAAGTAACCTTAAAATTGGAAGATACAAACTACTTAGACCTTGGAGACCCTGCGGAACAAATAGACGTCTACACTCAATCATCAGGCGAATGGGAAACACTAACATTTCATTTCTCACAACAAACCACTTATTTCGACTATATCGTTTTTATGTTCGATCGCGATCATATGGGAAATGGTTCCGCAAACTCAACCTTCTATTTTGATGATGTTAAACAATTATCTTCAGCATCTCTTGGAACTAACAATCATGAAATAAACGAACTGAGTGTATTTCCCAATCCGGCAAATTCCCAATGGACGATTTATTCTGAAAACTCCAACATTACTTTAGTAGAAGTATTTGACCTACAAGGTAAGCTCATGCTTAATCTTAACCCTAATAGCCCTGTGGCAAAAATAAACACCTCAGACTTGGTAAATGGAATCTATTTTTCTAAAATTTCAACGAATTCAGGTACAAGCACAGTCAGACTTGTGAAAAAATAAATCACTCCGACTTTAACTTACTTAAAAAAAAACTGTTCGAAAGAGCAGTTTTTTTTTGCTTTTTACTTTCGCACTATTTAAAAACACTTAATTACAATATATAATAAAGTGAAAAAAGCTAAATTGCCTCTATCCTACAGGGTTCATAATTTGAGACATAGCTTTGCTAATCACACTGCGTTTACCCAAACCTTGTAAGTAATTGCAAAAAAATAAATTTCGTAACCAATCACACATAAAACATATCATGACAAAAATCACATTAAAAGGAAACACAATAAATACAAGTGGCGAATTACCAAATGTTGGAAGCCTGGCAAAAGACTTCAAACTGATAGCGACTGACTTATCTACCAAAACACTGAACGACTTTAAAGGAAAGAACTTAGTGTTAAATATTTTCCCTAGTGTTGACACCGGCACCTGCGCAGCATCAGTTCGAAACTTTAACAAAGCTGCTGCTAATCTTAATAATACCAGCGTTTTGTGTATTTCCAGAGATTTACCATTTGCTCAAAATAGATTTTGTGGAGCAGAAGGAATTGAAAATGTACTTACGCTATCAGATTTTAATACGGGTCAATTTGGTAAAGATTACGGCTTGAACATTGTAGATGGACCACTTGCTGGTCTTCATTCAAGATGCGTCTTGGTTATTAACACGGAGGGAAAGGTAATTTATACAGAACAAATAGCTGAAACTACCGAAGAACCGAACTACGATTTGGCTCTAAAAAGTTTGTAATACACGCACTCCTATGGAAAAGAATTGTGTTTGCAAAACAAGCAATTAGGGTTCTATGAAAAAAGCTCACAACAAAAGCTAAACTGCATTAACCTGCCTGTGGCAGGTTAATGCAGTTTAACAGAGCCTTTTTACTACATGAAAAAATAAAAGCACTAATTTTATTTAATGGATCAAATCAAAGGACTCTTTATTGACATAGACGGCGTTTTAATTGAAGATAACCGTGCAATTAAAGGCGTAGTCGATACTTTGAACCATCTGAGAGAAAAATATAAAATAAGACTATTAACAAATACAACAACAAAGACCGTCAAAGAAATTCACCAGTTATTGATTCAATTGGGATTTATTATTGAAAAAAAGGAAATTATTACCGCTCCTGTTGCCTCCAAAATAATCCTTAAGAAAAAGGACATAACCACGATATATCCAGTAGTGAACAAACAAATTTTACCGGATTTCACAGAATTTACAATTGATAAAAACAAACCCGAAGCAATAATCATCGGGGACATCGGAACAACCTGGGATTTTAATTTATTGAACAATCTCTTTAAATACATGATGGGGGGAACCGAATTAATTGCGCTCCATAAGAGTAAATTTTGGAAAAGAAAAGGTGAACTCCAATTAGACATTGGGATGTTTGTCGAAGGTCTTGAATACGCTACAGGGAAAAATGCAACCGTGATCGGTAAACCTAGCTCCTCATTTTTCGATGCAGCATTACAAAGTATTAATTTACTCAAACACGAAATCATCATGATCGGGGATGACATCGACGGAGACATCGGAGGTGCTCAACACTTTGGACTAAAAGCCTTCCTGGTTAAAACCGGTAAATACAACGAGAATTTCGTGGCCGCATCATCCATTAAACCCGATAAAATTATCCCTTCTTTTAAAAACCTGTTTGAAAAATTATAAATTATCGCAATTGTAAAGTTTAATTCAGCCTAACTACTCCACAAACTGGATTTCCTTAATATCAAAATCTCGAATTTCGCCATCAATTAATTCGATTTGCAGACAACCACTCCGAAGGACATCTATAATTTTTCCTTGAAGTAATTCGTTTTCAGACTTGTAAAAATGCGTTTCATTAAACCAGTACAGATTTGAGAGATACGCTTTTTTCAAAGCCTGAAACTTACCTGCTCGAAGTTGTAAATAACGAGCTTCCAAAGTTTCACATAAGCGTTCCATGACCTTTTCAACCGGGAAGTCTACACCTACAATTTGTTTAAGTGAAATGGCATGACGCAGCTCTTCAAAATCCATTTGATTTACGTTCAACCCAATCCCTACAACAGCATTCTGGTATGCAGATCTGCTCACCTGATTCTCTATAAGCACTCCTGCGATCTTCTTATCCTCAAAATAAATATCATTCGGCCACTTAACATGAAACCCGGGTCGTAACTCATTTAAACAATCGTGAATGGCAAGAGCCACGCAAACACTTAAATCGAAAGCATGGGCTATAAGCAAAAAATCGGGTTTCAATAAAACACTGAATGTTAAAGACTTGGAATCCTGAGCAGACCAACCCGAGCCACGTTGCCCCTTTCCCTTAGTTTGATGCCCTGCAATTACAGTCGTTCCTTCACTTAATTTTTGCACGAAGATTTGCTCCATTAACCAATCATTCGTTGAAGAAAGCTCATCAAACTTAAAACTATTTTTACCTATGAAAAGTGTTTCCGTCATTGTGCAATAAATCTGCTAAACTATAAACCTAAATTAACCTAATTTACTACCTTTAAGAAGTTTTAATCCGCTTAAAAGCGTTATTTTTGCGGACTAAATTAGTAATTACTAAATGAAGGAAGACCAAAGTTTAAAAATAAAAGCCCTTGTAGATGTAATCGTTAAGGGAATGCAAGAAAAAAAAGCCGAAAACATTACGGTAGTTGATTTAAGAGATATAGAAAATTCCGTTTGTGACTTCTTCGTTATCAGTAACGCAAACTCCAATACACAGGTAAACGCCATTGCTGATTCGGTTCAAAAAGAAACACTTGAAACTTTAGGTGATAAAGCCTGGCACAAAGAAGGTACAGAATCTTCTGAGTGGGTATTAATGGATTATGTAAACGTGGTAGCACACATCTTCCAAACGCCTGTAAGAGATTTTTACGCATTGGAAGAACTATGGGGAGATGCCGAAATAACGGAAATAAAAGCAGTATAGATGGCAAAAAAACAAACTACAAATAAAAAAGCTCCCGGTAAAGGGAAAAAAAGAGTACAAAAGAAGAAGAATCAAACACCAAAATTCAACATCTATTGGATTTATGGGATTATAGCTTTCTTCATGATTTCCATGCTTTTTACCAATGACATAGGTTCTCTGAGCGTAGAAACAGACAGACAAACTTTGATCTACGATTACCTCAAGAACAAAGACGTTGATAAAATTGAGATCATCCAAAATAAAAATATTGCAAAGATTTACATTAAAGAATCTGCGCTTACAGAGCGACGCCATGAAGCCGTTAGCAAACCTCTTTTTGGCGAGGGATTAAACCGTGGACCACACTATTTAATCAAAATTGGTACTTCAGAAGTCTTCGAAAATAAAATAGAAGAGGCTCAAAAAGAATTTCACTTCACAGAAAGAGAAAGAGTACAGATTTTCTACAACAACGAACAAAGTATTTGGGATAGCTTCTGGGCCTGGATGCCTTTCATCTTCTTGATTTTTGTCTGGATCTTCTTTATGCGACGTATGAGTGGTGGTGGAGCCGGTGGAGGCCCTGGATCTCAGATATTCAATATCGGAAAATCTCAGGCACAGTTGTACGATAAGGAGTCTGAAGTAAAAACAACCTTTGATGATGTTGCTGGTTTAGAGGGTGCTAAAGAAGAAGTTCAAGAAATCGTAAACTTCCTTAAGAACCCGGAGAAATACACTAAACTAGGGGGTAAAATCCCTAGAGGAGCACTATTGGTAGGACCTCCGGGAACCGGTAAAACCCTCTTAGCTAAAGCTGTAGCCGGAGAGGCTCAGGTACCTTTTTTCTCTCTTTCGGGATCCGATTTCGTCGAAATGTTTGTGGGTGTGGGAGCTTCAAGAGTTCGCGATCTGTTCAAAAAAGCGAAAGACAAAGCCCCTGCCATTATTTTCATCGATGAAATTGATGCAATTGGTAGAGCTCGTGGTAAAAACCAAATGACGGGATCAAACGATGAGCGTGAAAACACCTTAAACCAACTTCTTACCGAAATGGATGGCTTCGGCACAAATGACCACGTCATTGTTGTAGCAGCTACTAACCGTGCTGACATTTTAGATAGAGCTTTGGTACGCGCAGGTCGTTTTGATCGTCAAATTTATGTCGATCTACCTGAACTTAACGAACGAAAAGAAATCTTCGAGGTACACCTTAAGCCTATAAAAATCGACAAAGAATTAAACATTGATTTTTTAGCAAAACAAACGCCCGGTTTTTCGGGTGCAGACATTGCCAACATGTGCAACGAAGCCGCCCTTATTGCTGCTCGTCAGGATAAAAAACACGTAGAAAAACAGGATTTCCTGGATGCTGTAGATCGTATTATTGGAGGTCTGGAAAAGAAAAACAAGATCATTTCCAAAAAAGAACGCGAAGTAATCGCCTTCCACGAAGCAGGACACGCAACTGTAAGTTGGATGTTGGAGCATGCGGCTCCTTTAGTAAAAGTAACTATTGTTCCCCGAGGAAAATCACTCGGTGCTGCCTGGTACCTTCCGGAAGAAAGACAGATTACTAACAAAGAACAAATGATGGATGAAATGTGTGCTGCTCTGGGTGGAAGAGCTGCAGAACAAATCATTTTTGGTAAAGTTTCTACAGGAGCATTAAGCGACCTAGAAAAAGTTACCCGTCAGGCAACATCCATGGTTGCCGTTTACGGATTAAGCGATAAAATAGGAAACATCTCTTATTACGATTCTTCAGGGCAAAATTCCGGATTTAACAAACCCTACAGCGAACAAACTGCACGAACGATTGATGAGGAGGTAAAAGCGCTAACTGAAGAGGCTTATACAAAAGCTCTAAAAGTATTAGAGAAGAATAAAGATTCTTTAAGTAAATTAGCACAAGAACTTTTAACTAAAGAGGTCATTTTTAAAGAAGATCTGGAAACAATTTTCGGAAAAAGACCTTGGAATAAGGAAGAAAAAGTTACTTTAAATCCTAGTATCGCTGAAAAAATTACGGAGGTAAAGGATGAAAAGTCTGAGCAATCAAAAAAGAATGAAGAAAAGTCTGTTCAATAAATTTATAAAAAAAGTAATCCCCTCTTTAGCTGAGTCAAAAGCTAAATTGAACAACGAGGAACAGGAAGAACAAGAAAAATTCATACCTGACTCTAACGACCCGGCGGATGTAACTTTTGCTAAAGTATTCACAAACAATGGAGGGAAATTCTTCTATTGCGACGATCAGGAAGACTTTTATGTAAAAATAAAACAGCTACTTCAAGAAAGTGAATGGAAGCTTCCTTATTGTGGTAACGATAAGCTCAAGGAAATTTTAGAACCTACCCAATTAAAGTTTGAAACTGACTACCAAAAAGCAGATTCAAGCATCAGCACTTGTGAATTCTTAATTGCTTTTAATGGTTCAGTAATGGTTTCCGGAGAACAAACCAAAAACCTTAAAATTGAAGATCTTCCCGAAGCATTAGTTATTGTTGCTTACACTTCTCAAATTGTAAAAAATATTAGTGAAGGTCTTAGAGGGATTCAAAGTAAATACGGCAAATCCAGGCCATCACTTGTAACCACCATTCGTACCAAAGAGTCAATTACGACGATGAGCGACAGCGACAGAGCCAAAGATCTATACATATTCCTTATCGAGGATTATAAAGAACACCGATGAACAATTTAACACAGCGCATACTCACAGGGTCTGCTTATGTTAGCATAATACTCCTGGCAGTAATGCATCCAATATTTATTGGGGCTCTATTTACTTTAGCAGCTATACTCAGTACTTTTGAGCTCAAAAAAATATTCGAAAAACAAAATATAGATTTCGATATCCGGCCTACCCTAATTATAGGGCTTACAACATACGCAACAGTACTTTATCCTGAAATAAAAGCCATTTTATTTTTAGAGATCTTTATTTACTTCATCGGCCTGCTTTACCGAACCTCAAAAAATGCACTACAACTCTTAGGTTCCTTATTTGTTAGTGTCGCTTATATTTTCGTTCCGCTTTCACTAGCCATTCCTATCGGCTTCCAAAGCACAAGTTATGAATCCAAAACTCTATTTGGCTTATTCATTTTAATCTGGTCATCAGATTCATGGGCCTATGTTTCGGGAACACTATTTGGAAAGCGAAAATTATTCGAAAGATTATCACCAAATAAAACATGGGAAGGCTTTTGGGGTTCTATGACACTAACAATAGCTACGGGGTATGCTTTATCGGTAATCGGATTTGGCTTATCATCTACAGAATGGATGATCTTAGGAGGATTAACTGTTTTTGTTGCTACAGCCGGAGATCTATTCCAATCCATGTTAAAACGAGCATCAAACCTAAAAGATTCAGGAAATATACTACCGGGTCACGGGGGTATTTTAGATCGATTCGACTCGATTTTATTCTGTCTACCTGCGTACTATATTTACTTTTATTATTTGAGCCCCATACTTAATTTTTAAACAACAATCATGTTTCATAAAGAAGGATTTGCAATTATTAGAAACACCTTAACCAGTTTAATAGCTATTGATGCTACAGCCTGGTATTTTGCCGGAGGGTTTAACTGGCTAGTAAATCTGCTAATTTTTGCTTCGACAGTTTTTGCCATTTTGGTGTTACAATTTTTTAGAAACCCAAAAAGAAATACCATACGTAATGCCAATCACATTATCGCTCCGGCAGATGGGAAAGTGGTGGTCATTGAAGAAGTAACAGAACACGAATACTTTAACGACAAGAGAATTCAGGTTTCTATTTTTATGTCGCCATTAAATGTACACGTAAACAGATATCCAATTACAGGGGAAGTAAAATTTGCCAAATATCATCCGGGGAAATTCCTAGTTGCCTGGCATCCTAAATCTTCAATCGAAAATGAAAGAACAACGGTGGTTGTAGAAAACGAAACTACCGGACCAATCTTGTTCCGTCAAATTGCCGGAGCAGTTGCCCGTCGTATTGTCATGTATTCCAAAAAAGATGACAAAGCAACTCAGGGCGCAGATATGGGCTTTATTAAGTTTGGATCGCGCATAGACCTTTTCTTGCCATTAAACGCAACAATAAACACGAATATAGATGATGCGGTAAGAGGTGGTGAAACAGTAATCGCCACTTGCTAAAAAACACCTAATAGCCAAACGAAAAAAGCCCTCGCATATGCGGGGGCTTTTTAGTTGCGGGGACTGGACTCGAACCAGTGACCTTCGGGTTATGAGCCCGACGAGCTACCAACTGTAACTACCTTGTTTAGAGTAAGTTAATTCGATTTGTAAAAGTACTGACAGCAAAAACTGACAGTATGAATGCTATTAAAGTGACTATTGGACAATCCAAAACAAAACCATTTATCAATATTTATTTCAATAAATTTCGCTTTAGATTTTGGAATGGTAAAGTCATAAACGTTGATATAAAATCAAATGAAAACCCTGAATTACTCAAAGCAGCTTTTGAACTAAAAATAAGAGAAGGTTGGAGACCAGAATTAAAGAAAAAAGTAGTAAAAAACATCCCTATTACTGTAGTTCAAGCTCTTTACCAAGGAGTTGAAACAAAAATAGCTCAAGGGTGTTCAAGTCGCTTTATTAAAGATGCTAAAAGGATTATAAAACTATGGAAAGACTATGAAAGTGAACATCATAAAAAGAAACTAACACTTGATGAATTGAAGCTCTCAGATATAAAAGCCTTTCTTATAAGGTCTAATTGGAGCTCTAAAACTCAACGTACAGTAAAAAGCACACTAAGTCCACTTCTTAGTGAATTTAAACCAAATTTGGTAAATACAGTAAAACTAAAAAAGCCTATCTCATCAATGCACAAACCTTTTGTAGGTATAAAGGATGTCCTTCTTGAGGTAAAAGATTATAATACGAATTTACATCTCTGCTGCTTACTTACCTATGGATGTCTCTTAAGACCACATCGGGAGATTAGAGAGCTAACTTGGGGTGACTTCTCAGAAGACCTAAGACACATTCATTTGTCAGGTCATAGAAACAAATCAGGAAGAAATAGAATCGTCCCTGTACATTCATACATTAGAGAATATCTAGTGAAAGGAGAATCCAAACACAATATCTTTTCAGGAAGATCTCAGCCCTTTAATGAAGACTATTTTAAGACGCTATGGAGTCGTTTTAAGAGACAATCAAAACACATCGAATACAGACAAACACTTTATTCATTCAGGCATACAGGAGCAATAGAAATATACCAGAGAACAGGCTCTTTAACGAAGCTACAGAAAGCTATGGGTCATTCATCTATAAATGTGAGCTTGACTTATCTTAGAGGTTTAGAGATTGGAGATTTAAAAGAAGAGGATATGCCTATTTTGTTTTTTTGAAATGAATATATTTACCCTCCATTCAACACTGCGTGTAGTCATAAAACTTAATTTACATTCGCCCCCTCCTTTCAGGGGAGGCTTATTAAATTTTATTTAACATTTGTGAAGTTACAACTAATTTTTTGGAACATTTTTTTTATAAAAAACTACTTTCCCACAATGTTTAAATAGAAATTAACAATCTAGGTTTTATAGGGGGTTTAAGGAAGTTGATAGTTTTACAATGACAAACTAAAATCAATAAAAACTCCTTTTAGGATAGAAAAATATGCTGTCAAGGGGTATGCTTGACCCCAATTAGACCCCTAATTTACAATACCCTTTAAATCAGTGTGTTATGATTTTTATTTAAAATTTATGGATAAAAGTCTATTTTGAGAGATAACCACTAAAATCTAATATTCAGCATATTATTTCATTGATGAAATAAATGAAAAATAGCATCAGATACTATCAATACCACTCCTAAGGATAGATAAGTAAATAGACCGCTGCGCGGTAGCGTTAAATAGGTAAAGGGGTAAAGTGTTAAAAAGCGCGAATAACACGAACC
>Ga0208881_1000169_pt1 | contig 21456 bp, 19 predicted proteins | sample Knorr_S23_td_AAI_FD_185610 | JGI IMG/M metagenome (GOLD analysis project Ga0208881, IMG submission 185610) | Marine microbial communities from Southern Atlantic Ocean transect - Knorr_S23_td_AAIW_ad_876m_LV_B (SPAdes) (version 2) | ecosystem: Environmental > Aquatic > Marine > Oceanic | place... | reverse complement strand
GACTATCTGATGCAAGAAGAATTCGCGCTTTATCCTGAAGATGTGCTTGAAAGAAGAACCAAACTATATCTTTTTTTAGATTATGATAAGATTGAAAGTCTGGATAATTATATGCAGAAAAAAAAGGAAGGTTAGACTCAATATATAGCAATATATATCAATAAATCATATTTTAGAAAAATGGCTAAATCAAAAAAATACATCTTGTCGATAGACCAGGGTACCACCTCTTCTCGCGGGGTTTTATTTGACTCGAACTATCAGATTGCATCAATAGGACAGAAGGAGTTTACTCAATTTTTCCCCAACTCTGGATGGGTTGAGCATGACCCTGAAGAGATCTGGCAATCAACTCTTGAAAGTTGCAATGAAGCTATTTCGAAGGCGAATATAGAGCCCACTCAAATTGCATCAATAGGCATCACCAATCAGCGTGAAACGACCGTTGTTTGGGATAAAGAAACCGGAAAACCGGTCTATAATGCGATTGTTTGGCAGGATCGGAGAACTTCCGAAGAATGTCAAAACCTTCGCGAACTTGGTCACGAGTCAGTTGTTACAAAAAAAACAGGGCTTTTGCTTGACCCGTATTTTTGTGCCACCAAAATTGCCTGGATTCTAGACAATGTACCCGATGCACGCAAAAAATCCAACGATGGAATGCTTGCGTTTGGCACAATTGATAGTTTTTTATTGTGGCGCCTTAGTGGCAAAAAGGTTCATTCAACTGACGCCACTAACGCCTCCAGAACGCTTTTGTACAATATCCATGAGGGATGCTGGGATGAGGATCTTCTGAGTCTATTTAACATACCGAAATCAATGCTGCCAACGGTCTGTGATAGTGCCGCAGAATTTGGCTATACAGAGAAAAAAATATTTGGCGCTCAGTTACCAATATCGAGTTTGATCGGGGATCAACATTCTGCTCTCGTGGGCCAAGCCTGCTTTGAGCCGGGAATGGTTAAATCAACCTATGGCACTGGCTGTTTTGCCTTGATTAATACTGGTGAAACAGCTGTAACATCAAGCAACAAATTATTAACTACTATAGCCTTTCAACTCGACAACAAGCCTTGCTATGCCCTTGAAGGTTCGATTTTTATCGCAGGCGCTGCTGTGCAGTGGCTTCGAGATAATTTGAAATTCATTAAAACTGCAGATCAATCTGAAAAGCTTGCACTGCAAGCGGATCCAAATCAGGATGTCTATCTGGTGCCAGCTTTTGTTGGCCTTGGTGCGCCTTACTGGGATCCCGATTGTCGTGGTGCATTATACGGGCTAACAAGAAATACTGGCGCCGCTGAAATTACTAAAGCGGCCCTAGAGTCAGTCTGTTATCAAACCTCTGACTTGCTGGTCGCGATAGAAAAGGATTGGCAAAGCAATAAGACAAATATTATTAGAGTTGATGGCGGGATGGCTGCATCAGACTGGACTATGCAAATGCTTTCAGATCTATTAAATATGCCAGTTGATCGTCCAACAAATCTAGAAACAACAGCTTTAGGGGCTGCATATTTAGCAGGAATGCAGGTTGGCTTCTATCCATCACCTCAAGATTTTGCAAAATCTTGGAAATCAGATAAACGTTTTATTTCCGAAATGTCTGATGATGTTAGACAAAAAAAGCTTGCGGGCTGGAAAGATGCGGTTAAGCGAACCCTGAGCTCAAACTAAATTGTCTACCTTCCTTCGCGTCTATTTTCAGACTTTGAAGGCATAGTGTGAGTTTAAACATTTGAAGAAATCAAATATTTATTAATTGTATCAAAATTTAAAGGACCCCCTATTCCATGATCATCATTAAAATTTATTTTTCCGTCTTCAATCTTTAATTCATTCTTAAATAGATTTGTTCTAAGAGGATTAACATTAATATCAGTTTCTAAAAAAGCAGAGGGATTGATGGCTGACATAATGTGAGCTGAAGTTAGCAAACCCACCCCACTACCTAAAAAATGCAACCATATTTTATTGCTTTGAATTTTTTTTGATAAATTATTTATTAAAGAAATTCCTCCAAATTTAGTGAGATCAGGTTGAATATACTTTAATTTATTATTCTGACCTAGAAAAATAAAATCATCTAAATTATTAATATTTTCTCCAAATGCTAAATTGCAGTTTGTTGAATTAATTATATTATTAAATTCATCTTTATTTGATAGTGCAGAAATAGGTTCTTCTATCCAAGAGAAATTATAATTTTCTAATATTTTTAAATATTTAGAAGCCTCATCAATATTCCAACCTTGATTTACATCCAGCATCAACATTTCTTCATTAGAAAAATAATCGGTTAGAGAATTTAATAGATCTATGTCCAATGAGTGATTGAAACCTATTTTTACTTTAAAAGCCTTTATGCCCATAGATCTTGCAATTGTAATTTTCTCATAAGATTCACTTGGGTTAATTCCGCTGGCATAAACGGAAATATGTTTTTTCGATTCAGTATTTAATAATTTGTTAAGGGGTATTTTTTTAGTCTTAGCAAACAAGTCCCAGAAAGCGCAATCAAGACCGGCATTAATGTTATCAAACGAACCTATATCTCCTGATTGAACAAAAAGAGTTTTAAATTTATCGGCAATTGTATCTATTAATTTTTCTGGATTTGAAAATTCACAACCTATGATATTGTTAAGATAAAGACTGTTGAGTAGATTAAATCTATAAGAAGCGGCATCACTCGGAAAATTACACCAAATTTCTCCATAACCTATATTCTTATTAAAATCCTCGAGTTCAATGATTATGCAAGGTCTAGTCTTCATAACACCAAAAGAAGTTATGACAGGATCAATTAATGGAAATTCTAAATAATAAGATCTTAAAGATTTTATTTTAATCAAGATTATTACTTTCCTTTACAAAATTAAACATAGCAGTCCAATCCAAATCTTTATATTTAGTATCCATTGCCTTTTCATAGATATTTAATACACTTTTTCCTGAAGTTAATCCAATTCCCTCCGATTCTCCATATTCAATAGCTAAGCGCAAATCCTTCAAAGCTAAAACATTTTTAAAACCAGGGCCTACATCATTTATCAAAACCTTTTTAGGATAACTAAAATTCATATGACCTTTTCCAGCGGCCGTCGTTGACATTAATTCTATGGCTAGTTTTTGATCTATTCCTGATTTATGAACTAAGGAAAGTGTTTCGGCAGTAACAATGTTTGAAACAATTGACATATAATTATTAATGAGCTTCATTTTACTTCCTGAACCTATAGCGCCGCAATAAACAACATCGCTTCCCATGCATTTTAAAATCTCTTCAATTTTAGGAAAATCTTGCAACGAACCTCCAACCATAATGAGTAAAGTGCCATCAATTGCATTATTAACTAGGCGTGCTACAGGAGCATCAAACATTTGAATATTTTTTGTTTTTAATTGCTTGCTAACATCAATACTGTCTCCCGGTAATATTGTGCTCATATCAATATAAATTAGATCCGTGTTATCTTGATTAATAATACCGCCCTCTCCAAGCGCTACTTCTTTTACATTTTCTCCAATAGGCAGCATAGATATAAGAAAATCTTTAGTCTTACATAAATCTGCAATAGTTTTTTCTTGTTTAGCTCCCGCTTCAATTAAAGCTTCTATAGTTTTGTTATTAGCAAAAGGATCATAAAAAGAAAGAGAGTGGCCATTTTTAATTAAATTTAAAGCCATAGGGAAACCCATTGTTCCAACACCGATAAAACCTATATTTTTCATATTTCCTCTCTATTAATTAAATAATGTTGATGTTTTTTTTATGAATGAATGAATATATTGCATCCATTCCCCCCTCATAACCAATTCCACTTTCTTTAATTCCTCCATAAGGAATCTCAGGATGCAGTGGAGCGGCAGTATTTATAGAAACCCCACCTGCGATAATTTCTTGAGCCATTTTTTTTTGTAAAGTCTCACTAGTCGTATAAACATAAGAAGCAAGTCCATAATTTAAAGAATTAGCCTTATCTATAACATCGTCATAATCATTGAATTTAAATAATGGAAGTATAGGACCGAAAATTTCTTGATTCATAATTTTTGAACCTTCGTTAATATTTTCAATAATAGTTGGCTCCCAAAAATAACCAATATTCTTATGTCTATTTCCTCCATGAATTATATTTGAGCCATTTTTAACTGCATCATCTACAAAGTCTTGCATTGCTTCAATTCTACGGGAGTTGGTTAGAGGGCCCATTGTTATGCCTTCAATCATCCCATTACCTAATAAAATGTTTTTTAATCTACTTAAAAATCCATCCCGTACTTTATCGTATATTTTTTCATGAACATAAAATCTACTGGGTGCAATGCAAACCTGACCAGCATTTCTAAACTTAAAACCAGTTAAAACATCTAAGGTTTTTTCAATGTCAGCATCTTCTGCAATAATTGCTGGGGAGTGCCCTCCTAACTCAAGAGTGCATCTTTTTAATGTTTCTGCCGATTTCTTTGCTAAAAGTTTTCCTACAGGAACTGATCCTGTAAAGCTTACTTTCTTAACTTCATCTCTGCTCAGCAGATAATCTGAAATTTCATGAGGAACACCGAATACCAAATTAATAACATCTTTAGGTAAACCTGCTTCCTGAAATATTTTAACAACCTCTATAGCTGTGCCTGGTGTTTCTTCAGAAGGCTTAATAATTACTGAGCATCCAGCAGCTAGGGCTGGGGCAATTTTTCGAACAACTAAAGCAATAGGAAAATTCCAAGCTGTGAGACACAAACAAATTCCAAGTGGATGAGGTTTAATAAAAGTTTTTAATCCATTATCTCTATCAGCTACCAGTTCATCCTTAATTAATTTTGCATTAGTTCCATTAAATTTTAAAATAGCAATCGATTGGTTTATTTCCCCAACAGATTCAGCAAGGGGTTTGCCTTGCTCTAGCGTCATCACTTTAGATATTTCAGAAATTCTTTCAGATAAAATATCTGCAGCTTTTAAAATTATCCTACTTCTTTTATTGGGATTAGTATTTTTCCACTCATCAAAGCCTATCTCGGAGGATTTAAGGGCATCATTTAAATTATCTTTAGTTGCATGAGGCAGCCACCCTAAAATACTTTCATCTGCAGGATTTAAAACATTTTCACCCTTTTCAGCTTCATAAATCCATTTTCCACCAATAAATAATCCAAGTTTTGTATACATATTCATTACAGGTGAAAATATGGTGCTGAACTTGGAGAAATCCATAGATCTCTCATTTGCTCATTTGAGTTTAATAAAGATATTGAAAATCCCGCACTTTCTTGCGTTGTGATATATTCATTTATTAACGGTTTATAAATTTTAATTTTATATTGAGCAAGATACTCTTCTACATCATTATATATAATCAATAATTCCATTAAAGTAGTAGCGCCAGAACCATTAATAAAAGGTACGACTATATCGCCCTCTTTGTACTTATAGTCATCAAATATTTTATCCATCATCAATTTTATTATTTTTTTTGACGAAGAAATTTTTTGTCTTCCATAACCTGATTCTCCATGAACGCCCATTCCAATAAAAACTTCATCATCATCTAAGTGAAATATTTTTTCCCCCGATATTGGTGAGACTCCGGAAGCTACTGCAATAGACAATGTTCTTGTTTGATCTCTCACAAATTTACCTAAGCTTAATAAGGTTTCTTTTTTTTCTCCCATTTCAGAGAGCGCTCCTAAAATTTTATAAATAAAAGTAGTGCCTGCGCCTCCCCTTCTTTGATCTTCGCTTCCCCTGGGGGCAGAAGCAATATCGTCGTACATTAATAATAAATCGGCATTAATATTATGTTCTTTTGCTAATTCAATTGCCATCTCTCCGTTCATAACATCGCCTGCATGATTGGATATTAAAAGAATACATCCAGAATTCTCTTTAAATATTTGTATACCTTCAAAGATTAGATCTCCAGATGGTGCAGCAAATATATCTCCAACGACATTTGCATCTAACAGTCCTTCGCCGACCCAACCCATAGCAATAGGTTCGTGACCTGAGCCATTGCCAATTAACATGGCAGTTTTCTCAATATTTTTTGGGTGACTTCTTAAAATAATTCTTTTACTGTTATTGGAAAATTTTACTCTATCACTGTTAGCCTTAATATATCCACTCAACATATCATCAACTATCTGATCTTTATTATTTATTATTTTTTTCATAGCAGTGATTCGAAGTACTCTCTGAGTATAATTTCAGTAGACTTAGCGCCTGGATCGATAAACCCAAGACCTCTATTTTCTAAAAATTTAGCTCTTCCAACCTGAGCTTCCATTTCTTTTGTTTTGGCTAAGGAAAGAGATAGAATTTCGTTGATTTCATTTTTTTTAAATTGAAAATCAGAATTTTTTTTTAAAAAATTTAAAACAGGGATATAAATATCAAGAATACTTTTATCACCAGCCTTTACCTTTCCTCTCTTCATTATTTTATCTATCGATTTTTCAAAAATATCAATTATTGATGAATTCAAATTTGATTTATCTATTTTTCCAGATTCATCAAAAAATATAGACATTAAAATTCCTGACGCCCCACCCATTTCAATCCGCATTTGCTTTGAAATAATTGCCATCGTCTCATCAAGTGGTGAATTTAAATTGTTTAAATATAATTGTTTTGCGATTGTAATACCTTTATAGATAGTGGATCCATGATCGCCATCTCCAACAAGTTGATCTAATTTATCTAATTCAACATAATCAGAATTGATTTTATCGTATGAATTTAAAATCCATTTTTTATAAGCGCTATGCATTCAAATGCTCATTTAAAAAAATAAAAGATCTTACAATAGCATCGTATGGGTCATTTTCTATATTTCTCCACGTAAACAAATCCTTACTTGTTTCTACATTTGCTTGAATAAACATTTCGAGAGAAACATTCTTGTTATAGTTTATTTTTTTTAAAGTATTAAAAATTTCTAACCAATTAATAGAGCCGGTGCCTGGTATGCCCCGATCATTTTCTGCAACTTGAAAATGAAATAATTTATCTTTAGCCTTTTCAATTGATTGGCAAATATTTTTTTCTTCAATATTCATGTGATAAACATCTAAAAGCAAACCTACATTTGGATGATCAATTAACTCACATAATTTTAATCCTTCATCCACTGTATTAATAAAATCTGTTTCATATCTGTTAAGTGGCTCTATCCCTAATTTGATATTTTGCTCTGTTAACAAACTTGAAATTTTCTTAATAGAGGTAGATGAATTTTTAAATTTATCTTCCTTGTCTTTACCCAGAGTATTGCTAACACCCCAAGCCGAATGAACAACTCCGGTCAGCAAATGAGAGTTCATAATTGAAGTCATATTAATTGCTCTTTTTAGTGCCTCCTCCCCATTTTTTTGTATGTTCGGATCATTACTGCTTATATCTTCTTCTTTAGATAGACCTGTTGTACAAGTTAGAGAAATATTTAAATCATTAGCTAAATTTGAAATTTCTTTTGCACTTTCAGGAGTTTGCCCTAAAAGAGAAATCTCTACAGATTTAAATCCAGCCTCTTTACACTTGTGTATATAGGGGGTTATATCTTCATGCCAATTTTTAACAAAAGTGGCGGAATGTACTCCTAAAATCATTTTAATTTATCAATTTTTGTGAAAAAATCATGAAATATTGCATCTCTATTAACGCCGTATGCTTCTCTCATAGGGTGCGATTCATTATTTCGTTTCCAGTACAGTTCATCATTTAAAATAGGTGATGAAACAATATGTGAAGGTACCCACGAAGCATCAATCATCCAAGCAATAGTTATTACATCCCAGATGACCCATGTTCTCCAAGTTTGATCAATTACTCCCCTTTGCTTATGAAGAGGATTATTTGTATATAATTCATAAAGATAATTCCCAATATCTCCTCTTCCTTTAACAAATTCTTTCATGTCGGGAAGAGATAAAGTTAATTGTGCACCTACGTTATAACCAGGGAGATATACGTTTGCAACCCCGCATTCAAAAAGCAATTGAGAAGATAATACGTCCTGAACTAAGTTTAAAGAATTACTATTATTATTTATGCTATGTGTGGGAAAACCAGATGTCCATACTACGATTAAATTATTAATTATTTTTGGTTCCATCAATAAAGCTGAGGCTATGTTTGTTAGGCATCCAATCGCACAGACATAAATTTTTTCATCAGGATATTGAAGACATGATTTAACAATAAATTCACTAGATTCAGTAATTAAAGGCTTATCAAAACTAGATAAATATTGATCCGATCCTCTAAAAACTTTTCCTTCATGAGGTATTTTTAATTTATCAAATATTTTTATTATTTCTTGATAGCTTTTTTCCACACCTTCTTTAGGCGTATCAAAATATATGTCGTTAGGATGTATGTTCGATTCAATTAATCCATTTACCCAATCGCTATAATTATTAACTAAATTAATATTATCTTTAGAAATTTCTTTTTTTTCTTTTATTATATTAAAAGCCTCTAAAAGTTCTTCTTTGTGATGTTGGAAAGAGTATGGTTCAGCAGTTACTCCCAATAAATTAATTTTATCCCCAGACAACAAAGTCCACGCCAAAGCAAATTGATCATCAATTTCGTTTGCAGTATCGGTATCGAGTATAAGTTTATTTTTGCCAAAAGGATTAGATAAATTAAGTAATATTTTTTCATTAGATAATTTAGGGAATTTACTCAAAATTTCTATAGGTACGGTCATTAACTATTTCCTTATCTAATTTAATTTTATTAAAATTAATATTTTTATCTACCAGTATCAATTCATTTGTATGATTATAAAAAATCTCGAATCTGCGAATAGACATTTTGATATTTAGTTGCTGCCTTATTAAGCATTGTGAACTTTTTTTATAGCTTCAATTATTTTTTTTGTGGAGGGTATATAAAAATCTTCCATGGGAGGACTAAATGGAACAGGAGTGTGGGGTGCGGTGATTTTAATAACTGCAGTTTTTAAATCATTAAAACATTTTTCAGAAATTAAAGAGGTAATTTCTGATGCCAAAGAACATTTAGGATTTGATTCATCGATTACAATCACTCTTCCAGTTTTTCTAACTGATTCAAAAATTAATTCCTCATCTAGTGGCGAATAAGTTCTAGGGTCGATAATTTCGCAATCTATATTTTCCTCTGACATTTTTTGTGCGGCCTCTTCAGCAAAAAGATTCATTCTTTGTATTGCTATTATAGTAACGTCTTTACCGGGACGTCTTACCCTTCCTTTGCCTAAAGGTATTGGTTTCATATCCTCCGGAACATCACATTTGGTCATATACAATCTTTTATGCTCCATGAATATTACAGGATCATCATCCTTAATTGCCGATAACAATAAACCTTTTGCATCAAATGCGTCATATGGAGCGACGACTTTAAGTCCAGGTATATGTGTATACAAACTGTAGAGTGTTTGGGAATGTTCACTGCCAGCCCTGAAACCAGCTCCAACAACAGTTCTTACAACCATGGGAACGCTTTGTTTTCCACCAAACATATATCTCATTTTAGCGGCTTGATTCATCAGTTGGTCGAAACAAACTCCTGCAAAATCAACATACATTAATTCTACTATGGGCCTCAATCCAGTCATAGCAGCTCCTACTGCTGCACCAAAAAAGCCAGCCTCTGTAATTGTTGTATCTCTGACTCTTTCGGGGCCAAATTTTGTGAGCAATCCTTGAGTGACACCAAATGGCCCTCCCCAACTATCTTGAGTTCCTGGATAATTTTCCCTACCTTTTCCGCCCGCTATATCCTCACCCATCAAAATTACATTTTTATCATTTTGGAATGACTCAACTAGAGCTTCGTTAATTGCTTCTTTTACTGTTAATTCTCTCATCTTAGTAACTCTTTAGGGTAATTTACATATACTTCTTCTAGGACGTCTTCCGGATTAGGCCAGGGTTGAGTTTCAGCAAAATCAAATGCTTCATTTACTTCGTTCAAAGCATCAGTCTGTATTTTTTTAATTTCATCAGAAGAAAAATTATATTCAGAGGCCATCTCAATTGATTTTTTAATTGGATCATTTTTTTTAGCCTCTTCAATCTCTTCTAATGGCTGGTATAGCTGAGTATCGCCTTCATATTGTCCTGAAAATCGATAATTTTTAAATTCTAAGAAAATAGGAGTATTTTTGGCTTTTGATTCAATAATAGCGTCTCTTGTAATTTGATGAACTTCAAAAACATTATTTCCATCACCTTGATATGAAATCATATCGTAAGCTTTAACTATATCTTTTAGCTCTTTAGTATTGAGATGCCAATCAGTGGCTGTGGCTTCAGCATATCCATTGTTTTCACACACAAAGAGCATTGGTATATCCCAGAGTTTAGCCAAACCCGCTGCTTCATGGAATGCGCCGTTGTGTATTGCTCCATCTCCAAAAAAAGTAGCTGACATTTTTGTCCCGCCATTAATTTTTTCTTGCAGTGCAGCTCCTAAAACTACAGGAGGGCCAGCTGCAACAATACCAAAGGATCCAAGCATGCCTTTATCAAAATCACTAATATGCATACTTCCACCTCTTCCTTTACATATACCTGTACTTCTTCCGTAAATTTCTGATGTTATTTGTTTTAATTCGCAATTTTTAGCAATTGCATGACCATGATTACGGTAAGTACTTGAAATCCAGTCATCATCACTCAAAGCAGACATTACGCCAACACAAATAGCTTCTGAACCAATACAAGTATGCAAATATCCAGGGACTGATTTTTCTTTAGCAATTTTTTTAATTCTTTCTTCAAAAAAACGTATGGTAAAGAGTTTTTTATAAATCCAATTTAATTTATTTTTGTCAATATTCATACGTAATAAGTTGTTGCAACAATTGAAATCAAAAAATAACCATTAAATATGCTATGATAACATTCCGTAATTAATCTAGGATATATAAATTAAATGGCCGTTAAATTAAATATTGGGTACGTTGCTACAGCTATTCCTCCTTATTATTCTAATGAATATAAAGTTAGAGAAAAATCCGAAACTAATTTAAAAAAATTATTAGGCAATTTTGATGTAAATTTTATTCCATTTCACAAAACTATATTTTCTAAAGAAGATTCAATAGAAGCTGAAAAATTTTTAAAAAACAAGATAGATTTTTTACTTCTTCAAACAAGCTCTTGTAGTGCGGGTGAACAGTTGTATCCCCTATGTAATATAACTGACAAAATGGGTATATGGGCAGTTCCAGATATTGAGACGGAGGGAGATGTTAAGTTGCACTCTTTAGTTTCTACAAGTCATTATTTAGCAATGATAAAAAAAGTTTTATCTGATAAAAAAATTACAACTAAATGGTTTTACAATTATGCAGATACTGAAGAGTTTATAAATAAATTTTCCATAACAATTAAAGCATTAATCGCTCTAAAGAAAATGAAACACGCCAAAATAGGATTGATAGGAGGAATATCTCCAGGCTTTGATAATATGGAGGTTGACCAATCAATAATTAAAAAAAATATAGGAACAACAATAGAAGAATCAACAATCAAAGACTTAATTCAGATCGCAAAAGGTTTTGACCAAAAAACTATTGATAGTGAAATTTTAAAAATCAAAAGTGTGGCTTCTAGTATTTCAGTTTCCAATGAAGATTCATTCAATAAGGTAACACGCGTTTATTTTGCTTTAAAAAAAATGAAGGAAGATAACAATTGGGATTCTTTAGCAGTTCAATGCTGGTCTCAATTCCAAGACTTATACGGAATAGCGCCTTGTATGGCTTATAGTTGGATGGGAAGTGAGGATGGTGTAGCAGTATCTTGCGAAGGAGATGTTCAAGGATCAATGAGCATGCTCCTTTTAAACTATATCTCAAATGCTGATAAATCATCAACATTATTAGACTTAGCGACGTTTGATAAAAAAGCAGATGCTTTACAAATGTGGCATTGCGGAGTATCACCGAGACATTTTGCAAATGAAGATGGAATTAAATGGGTTGATCATACTACCCTTGGAAGAAAAACTAAAACAAAATACGGCGTTGCAGGTGATCAAGTTTTTGCTCCTCAAGAAACTACAACGACTTACATAAGTAATAATGCTGAAAGGATTTTGGTATTGAATTCAAGTATATTTGAACACACAAATAAAGGTTTTGATGGAACTAGAGGATGGTTTAGAAATATCCATTTAAATCGAAAAAAAATAACTTCAGAAAATTTAGTAAATACGTTAAATATTGTGGGTCATGAACATCATTATGCAGTTGGTCAGGGTGATCACAGTAAAGAATTAATAGAATTTGCAGCTTGGAACAATTTAAAGCTCATAGAAGAAATTCCCTTGGTAGATTATCTATCGCCAATGGATAACTAATCAAATACATGTTTATTTGATAATGTGATAACTAAAAATAGGAGATAAAATGAATATTAAATTTAAATTAATAACCCTTGCTATAGTTAGTTTATTTTTTTCAAAATTAGCTTCAGCTGAAGTTGCCCCAGGATTTAATTCTTGGGATGACGTTACAGCTGCTGCTGATGGCGGACAAGTAAACGTTTATATGTGGGGTGGTTCTGATGCGATCAATGGTTTCGTAGATGACTTCTATGGAATACCGTTAAAAAATGATCACAACATTGCTTTGAACAGAGTGCCTTTAAAAGGAACCGTTGATGCTGTTAACCAGGTATTAAGTGAAAAAGAAGCTGGTGTGACTGGAGACGATGGAAACATTGATTTGATTTGGATCAATGGCGAAAATTTCTGGACTTTAAAGCAAGCAGATCTTCTTTATGGGCCATTTGGTGAAAGCTTACCAAATAGTCAATTTGTTGCATGGGACAATCCAGCAGTAAATTTAGACTTTGGCAGACCAGTTGATGGTATGGAAAGTCCTTGGTCCAGTGCACAATTCCATTTCATGTATGACTCAGCTAGAAGTAACTACGACGATATGCCAAGAAATTATGGATTTCTGAGTAAGTGGATTTCTGATAATCCAGGTAGATTTACATATATCAGACCTGGTAAAGGTGGATTTGTTGGAACAAGGTTTGTTAAGCAAATTTTCTTTGAATTAAGTGGTGGTCATGCTCAATGGGTTGGACCATACAATGAGGAATTGTATAACAAATGGGCTCCAAAAGTTTGGGCACTATTAAATTCTTGGGAACCTGATTTACACAGAGGTGGTGAAACTTATCCAACTAATAATGCTGACATGCATGCTTTATTCGCAAACGGTGAAGTGGATATGAGTTTTACTCAATCTCCAAGAGGTGCAGGACCAACAAACTCTGCTGGAACAACGCCACCTACTTCTAGAGCTTTTGCTTTTTATAACAACATGATTGGAGATTTTAATTATTGGGCAATCCCATACAATGCTCCTAATAAAGCAGCGGCATTAGTTTATGCTAATCTGGTTCTAGAACCTACTTTACAAGCTGCTCAAGTTCAGCCAGCTAATGGTTTTTGTTGTGGTTGGGGAATAAGCACAGCGAAAGTAACTAGCTCTGAAGGAGTTGCTGCTATCCAAGATGCTCAAAATAATCTTGGTGATGCTGCAGAAGATCAAGGAATATTAGCGAGAGCTCTTGTTTCGGATATTGCTGCAGAATATCAAGATAAAATTGAAGCTGATTGGCAAGCAAACGTACTTCTAAAATAGGCTGTAAAAAATGGGCGGAGATAGATTAAAAATTATACTTTCACTATCTCCGCCCCTTTTAATTATTTTTACGTTATTTTTTGGAGGAATACTATATGGATTTCTTCAAAGTCTAGGCTATCAGCCAGCAATTCAAAAATATGAAATTAATTTTGATGCATACTATAACGTTATGTTTTCAGAGAGGTATGCGAAATTATTTTGGACAGGCTTAGCTTTAAATTTATGGGTTAGTTTTGTCAGTACTTTTATAGCAGCTGCATTTGCTTTGTTTGGAGCTTTAGCTATTAGAAAAACTTTTTTTGCAAAAAAGTTTTGCAATTTTATCTATTCCTTAAATTTACCTATGCCACACTTAGTTGTTGCCGTAGGAATGATTTTTGTTTTTTCTCAAAGTGGATTATTAGCTCGAATGTTTACTCAGATAGGCTTCATTGGATCGCCAAGTGAATTTCCAGTCTTGGTAAAAGATAGATATGGATTTGGAATAATATTAGCCTATATTTGGAAAGAATCTGCTTTTTTCTTTATTATATTGATGTCTGTTCTTCAGTCTCTTGGCGAAAATTTTGAAGAATTAGCGCAAAGTTTAGGTGCTAATAAATGGCAAAGATTTAGATATGTCATTCTTCCACTGGTAATGCCAAGTCTTTTTTCTGCCTCAATAATTGTTTTCGCCTTTAGTTTTGGAGCATACGAAGTTCCAGCGATTCTTGGCGTTAACTATCCTCAAATGCTTCCAGTAATGGCGTTTGAATTTTTTCTAAACCCTGATCTTAATGCAAGAAGTGAAGGGATGGCACTTAGCATGATTATTGCAATGATAGTTATGATTTTAGTTGTTATATATTTTTGGCTAACTCAAAGCAAAATTAGAAAAGATTAACTCTAATGATTGACAATTTAAAAAAAATAAATATTTACGCCATTTATTTAGGTGCGTTTATGTTGATTCTTCCCTTAATTGCTTTTTTTATCAATGCTTTTTCGTTTAGATGGTTCTACCCTCAACTCATACCTAAAGAACTTAGTTTACAAGCATGGGTAAGACTTAAATTAATTCCAAGGGAAGGTTATAGATCTTTTGATGGATTTCTAGACTTATGGCTATCAAACCCCACAATTATTAAAGCATTGGTTAATAGTATAACTATTGGTGTAATAGTTACTATTGTCTCAATTATAATTGCATTACCTGCAGCCAGAGTATTGGGTTTACTAAATTTCAGATTTAAAAAAATAATTATTTTTATAATGGTCTCCCCTACCATATTGCCTCCAATTGCATTTGTGCTAGGTTTAAACATTAATTTCATTTCATGGGGTTTCTCAGGAAGTTTTTTGGGGGTTTGTTTAGTGCATTTAGTTCCAATAATGCCTTACGTGGTTCTTACAATGACAGGAATTTTTGCTAATTATAATCCTGATTTTGAACATCAAGCTAGAACATTGGGTGCCAATAAATTGAAAACTTTTTATTTGATTACACTACCTGCAATAGCACCGGGGATGGTAGTGGCGGCTTTATTTGCCTTTTTAGTATCTTGGAGTCAGTATTTATTAACTTTCTTAATTGGAGCAGGTAAGATTATGACATTGCCACTGCTTGTTTTCTCAACTGCCTCATCTGGAAACCCAGCATTAACAGCGGCAATATCAATAGTGTTTATTTTTCCAGCAATAATAATTTTAATCTTTACCTCTAAATTTATCTCAGGAGATTCTGCTGCAACATCTGGATTTGGGAAAATTTAAACAATAACATAAAAGGCTATATATAAAAATGAGTGATTTAAAAATTTCAAATTTGTACAAAAGCTTTCCTGGAATGGACAGGCCAGCAGTTAATAATGTAAGTCTAGATATTAAAACAGGAGGGTTAATTGCTTTTTTAGGACCATCTGGTTGCGGAAAAACAACAATATTGAAATTGATTACAGGATTATTGCCGCCTGATAGTGGAGATATCATTCTAGACAACGCATCCATGTTACCCATTGCAACGGAGAACAGAGGTGTTGTTATGGTCTTTCAAGACTATTTATTATTTCCTTATATGAATGTTAACGAAAATGTTGGCTTCGCACTAAAAATGAAGGGTGTTGATAAAGAGAAAATTGATGAAAAAGTTAAGGACATGTTGGAATTAGTTAAGCTGCCAGATATTGGTAATAGAAAACCAAAACAATTATCAGGTGGACAACAGCAAAGAGTTGCATTAGCTCGCGCTTTAATTTCAAAACCAAAACTTTTATTATTAGATGAGCCTTTGAGTAATCTTGATGCCCATTTAAGAGATGAGATGAGAGAGCTAATTGTAACTATCCAGCAAAAATTAAACGTTACAACAGTTTTTGTAACCCACGATCAAGAAGAAGCAGTTTTATTGGCAGATAAAATAGCTTTAATTTTTGATGGAAAGCTACAAAGCTACGCATCGCCAAAAGAATATTATGAATTCCCAATTAACGAAGGAGTTGCAAGATTCTTTGGTGGTGTTAACTTTCTAAAATCAACAATTAACAATTCGCATATTGAAACAGAGATTGGGCCCATCAGTTACAATCAAAAAAATAAAAATGACTTGTTGGATAATCATTTACTTACAATCAGGCCTGAAAATATAGAAATATCAAAAACTAATACATTTAAACAAAATTATTTTTTAGGAATTGTTACTTCTATTATTTTTTCAGGAACAAATACAAGATACAAAATTAAAATTAAGGATACTGTTCTAGAGTGCTCTGTGCAATCTGTGGGGAAAAAAGAAATATCTGAAAATGATGAAGTGTTTGTCCACTTGCCCGAAGAAAAAATATGGGGAATGAATGATTAAGCAAAAAAATAAAATTCTATTTAATGTTGATGAAAGTATAGGCAAGCTTTCTCCTTACATGTTTGGTGCAAATCTTGAGCACATTGGTGAAGCAATTTATAAAAACGGTGTTTGGGCTGAGGTAATTGAAAATAGAAAATTTTGTGGCCCAGATAAATTAATTTGGGAAAGTGGATTGAATGATGATCATTTAGATTTTGGAATTATTAAACCTTGGAAAGGCTGTAACCCGTCATCACAACATGTAATGTATGCACATTCAAATTCTGAATATATCGTCAAAGGTGAGGAGCAAATAAATAGATTTGGAAGTGGCAAACAATCTCAACAAATTACCATAAGAGAAAAAAGCGAAAAAAATAGAGGTATCAAGCAGTCCATAAATGTAAATTTTATTAATGAGGAGCACCAATTTAGCATAATGCTAAAGGGAACTGGCCAAAAAGTTTATATCCAAATTGGAGAATTAAATTTCGTTATAAAAAGTCGCAAGAAATGGTTTGAATTTAAAAAAAATATAAAATTTAATGATTTAAAAACGAAAAAAACCTTATCAATAACAATTAATAGTGACGAAATATTTATTGCCAATTGCTCTTTAATGCCAAAAAATACAATCTTTGGCTTCAGAAAAGACGTTACAAAAGTCATCCAACAATGGCTGCCAAGTTATATTCGCTGGCCTGGTGGAAATTATTTATCTGGCTACAATTGGATAAATGGAATAGGAGATAAAAATTATCGTCTACCATTTTATGATTTTGCCTGGTATGCATGGGAAAATAATGACGTTGGTACTGACGAATTCATGCAATGGTGTGAATATATTGGAAGTGAACCAATGATAACAGTAAATACAGGCAATGGAACTCCTGAAGAGGCAGCATCCTGGATTCAATATTTAACAGGTTCTACTAAAACAAAATATGGCAAACTTAGATCAACAAATGGAAGGGACAAGCCTTACAACCTTAATACAATATTTATTGGCAATGAAATGTTTGGAGGCTGGCAAATTGGTCATACAGATGCAAAAACTTACGCATTCAAATATGATAAGTTTGTAAAAGCAATTAAAAAAGTTAATAAAAACTTAAGGTTTATTGCAGTGGGTGCCTGTTCAGATCACTTTGGACACTGGAATGAAATAGTATTGAAACATATAAAAGAAAGAATTGATGAATTAAGTATTCATTATTATTCGATAAGAACTGAAAAAGATAAGATCCACCCTCATTACACTTCAAGATATATTCCTACAGTTGCTGCATCTACAGAAGTAGAAATAATGCTTGATAGAACAATAAAAGAAATCAAAAAAAATACAAAAAAAAATATTACGATAGCTTTTGATGAGTGGAATACCTATGTAGAGGCTGAACATCCCAATTATATTGAAAATTATAATATTGCAGACGCTTTATATGCGGCCTCTTTATTAAATACTTGCATTAATAGAGGAGACATGATCAGAAATACCGGAATATACCACCTCATAAATGTAATGGGTAACTATAGAATAGATGGTCAAAAAATATGGAAAACTCCAACTACTTTAATTTTAGAATTATTTACTAAATATCATAAAGGGAAAATTCTAAAAACATCTGTAGATAGCCCCACTTTCTCATCTCCAAAAATTGGGAAACAACCAATTTATAAAGAAAATAAATTAATAAGTGCTTCAGCAACCTATGATCAAAAGCAGGTATGTCTTTCGATAGTAAATAAATCGGAAAAAGAAAGTTTAATAATTTCAATACCTACTCACAAAAAAATAATAGAGAGCTATTTAGTCAATGGTAATTCGCCAACAGATATGAATGATAAAAAAAATTTAGAAAAAGTTTATATTAAAAAAAATAAATTAAAATGTGGCAAAGATTATATTAAAGTTCCTCCTCATTCGTTCAGTTTATTATTAATAAAAGTATAAATTTATTCATATCGGGGATACATTTAGATGCAGTTAAGCGAACCCTGAGCTCAAACTAAATTGTCTACCCTACTCCGAATATATAATTCCCTCTATCACTCATAGTCGAGATTTAATGAAAATCAGCATTACAGAATTAGACGACCACCTAAAAAAAACTGAAAGTGGCGTTCGTGCGCTTCGCCCAGATTGCGAAAAAAAGATCGTCTGGACGGGTGAATCTGGCGTTAAATCCAGCACTAGCGTGGTCTTTATTCATGGCTTTTCAGCGACCCGTTTTGAGTGCTCACCGGTCATCGATATGGTAGCTGAGAAACTACAGGCAAACCTCTATTTCGCAAGACTCAGAGGTCATGGCCAGGACGGCAGGGCTCTAGGCGAGTCAAGCTTCGATGAGTTCATGGAAGACACAATCGAGGCTATCGAGATTGGCAAGACGATTGGCGATGAGGTAATCGTTGTCGGTAGCTCGACAGGATGCTCTTTGATTCATGTGGCTCTCGGACAAGGAGTCCGGATTAAATCTGCAGTCTATATCTCACCAAACTTTGGACCAAAACCACTAATAGGTCATGCACTTCGCCTGCCTGGGGCAAAATTCCTTGTTCCACTGGTATTTGGCAAGAAGCACTCGTTCATAACAAAAAGTGCCGAGCATGCCAGATGTTGGACTACCTCTTACCCGACAATGGCACTGTTCACTATAAAAGAAACAGTATTCGCGGCACATCAGGTAGACCACCGAGCAATCAAAGCACCTATCATGATGTGGTTTTCAGACGAAGACAAGGTGGTTAATGCAAAATGGACTCGTAGAATTGCCTCAATGATGGGTGACAACGTGACTCTGCACAACCCCTCACTGACTGAACAGGATGACTCTTCTTGTCACGGCATTATCGGCGACATCATGAGCCCTTCACAAACCTCAGGCGCTGTAGATAAATTATTAAACTGGTTGGCCCAAATATAAATTAGCGACTTGGCCTTAATAGTTGCGCTTCGTTTTAGCGCCCTTGTAAAGAATGTCTGACAAGTTTTCATTGGCTATCTTGCGCTGAGAGACGGTCACCGGGTCCATATTGTATTTCGGCCGCTCCAAGCTCAGTCCATCACTGTCCTGTCTTCGCTTGCCTCGAATATGGGTCCAGATATTCCGACCCACCAGCTGCTCTATTGTGGGTGGCATGTAGGACTGCAAAGAGAACCCTACCCTTCTCTGTTGGCTTTTGTTGGGTTTAGAGCCATGAATGATGGCGCCATTGTGGATTGACATTTCTCCAGGCTCCAATATCAAGTCAACGCCCTTCGACTCGTCAACTTCAGGAATGACCTGACCGCGCGTTAAGATATTGTGCTCTGCAAAGGTATCTTCATGTTTACGGATCTCTTGCTTATGGCTTCCTGAAATCATCGTCATGCAACCAGTCTCCAAGTTGCTCGGACTAAGTGCAATCCAGGGTGTTGGAAAGTCAGTGCTATTCATTCCCATGTAGGTTGCATCCTGATGCCAGCTAACGTAGTGTTTAGATGAAGGCTCCTTGATGAACATCACGCTCGCCCAAAGCGAAATATCTGGACCGATCAGATCCTCCATTGCGTCAACGATAATAGGGTTATGTGCGAGAGCATCTAAAAACTCAAAAGAGAGGTGTAAATTGTTGCGACTCTCGGCATTAATCTCTTCTGGAAATTGCGCCTCTACTTCCTCAAGTTGAGATTTTATCGATAGCGCCTCGGCCTCGGAGATGACCCGAATCGGAGAAATAAAGCCCTCATCGTGATATTGCTCAATTTGTTGTTTTGTCAATACTCTAAGCATTACTCAGAAAAACCCCGAATAAATCATTTAAGTGCATTTTATTACAGATAAAGCGAAAATTTTAACCTTGTTTTTGATAAGGGTATATACTGAGCGTCATACCGAAATATATATATTTAATAAAGCCTATGGCCAATATTTTCACCAAACACCCTAAAGAAGTTGGCGAGACCTACCTTCAGCATCTTTGGGGGGCCTGGAAATACAGTTTCATCTTATTCTTGTTGTTCCTAACAGCCTTCATTCATTCCATTTTTCCATTCATTTTTAAGGAGACCACCAGCTCCAAGATAATTAAGATGGCAGAGGATTTAAAAGCTAGAAAATAGTCAACTGGAACTAGGTTTTGATTATTCTGGATTCATCTAAAATTCATCAATAAATCACATAGTATTCGCACAATTGATCTAAACTAGCTTTATGAAATACATATCAGTGATTCTTGCAGCAATATTATTGAGTAGCTCTGCCTCGGGTGCACTGACTGTTTCTCGTGACTACGAAACTGAAATCTTAGGAAACTGGATCTGCAAGGATTTTTGGCCCGGCTATTCTGCATTTGAAATGATTCGATACAAAAAAGATGGAACCTGGAATAGCTTCGGTGAGGTGATTGTTGACTTTCCGATTGAGGAAAATTATCTTAAAGTTAGATATGGTGCAGTAGGCACAGGCCTCTGGGAAATAGAAAAAGATAACCTAATAAGCATGATCGATTATGTCAAGGTCACCACCAGGAGTCATTCCTGGATTGATGAGTACTTTAACATGCAAGACCAATTCACCTTGAACGAAAAAACAACCGAGGAAATCGTCGTGCTCTCGGATAACTACATAAACCTAAAGCCTAATACAGGTAAGGGATATGAGTGTTATAAGGTTGAGATCTAGTTCATCCCTCATTTGATTGTACTTCTTAGTGTTACCTTTCAATAAACTGACTGGATATTTTTCAGTATACTTAAGGTGCTTAATAGCAATTAAGAATTTAATTAACTTTAGGAGGTAATATGAGTATTCCAGTTCTTTGTCATGTCTTTTTAATATTGTTTGGTGGTTTTTTTGCCTTTCAAATGACTTTTAATTCACAAAAATTCGCTGCAACGCTTCGCATGAATTCCCCAGAAGCTGCTGCTGCTTTAAAACCCGCAGGATTTCTAATGAGTGGAGTGGTTTTAATGCTGATTGC
>Ga0208881_1000168_pt1 | contig 21496 bp, 19 predicted proteins | sample Knorr_S23_td_AAI_FD_185610 | JGI IMG/M metagenome (GOLD analysis project Ga0208881, IMG submission 185610) | Marine microbial communities from Southern Atlantic Ocean transect - Knorr_S23_td_AAIW_ad_876m_LV_B (SPAdes) (version 2) | ecosystem: Environmental > Aquatic > Marine > Oceanic | place... | reverse complement strand
GTTTTGGTACCGAAAAAATTGAAGACGAATTACAAGGTTTTTTTCCCGATCGGGTAATCCGTCGTATGGACCTGGACACCACCCGGAAGAAAGATTCTTATGAAAATCTTCTAAATGCATTTGAAGATCGGGAAGTGGATATTCTTGTAGGAACTCAAATGATCTCTAAAGGTTTAGATTTTTCGCACGTAGGTTTAGTAGGTGTTTTAAGTGCCGATCAAATGTTGAACTTCCCTGACTTTAGAGCTTTTGAGCGCGCTTTTCAGATGCTTTGTCAGGTGTCGGGAAGGGCAGGGCGAAAGAAATCAGGTAGTGAGGTAATTATTCAGAGTTTTCAGCCGGATCATGAAATTTTAAAATTGGTTGAAAATCACAATTACAAAGACCTGTTAAAGGGACAGTTAATCGAACGTCAGGCATTCAGATATCCACCTTATTACAGACTAATACATATTACGGTTCGCCATAGAAACAGGCGAGTGGTAGAGCAGGCTTCCTCTTTTTTGGCAAAGGCGATGCGTACTGTTTTTGAGCAAAGAGTTTTAGGACCTGAATATCCCGCTTTTGAGCGTTTGAAAGGCTATTATCAAAAACAAATACTTTTGAAGTTGGAAAGAGACTTGTCTTATCCCGATTCAAAAGAAAAGTTAAGCCGTTTTGTAAACGGACTTTTAAGCCACCAGAATTTTAAAGGAGTGAAAGTACGCGTGGATGTGGATCCGTTTTAGTATCCAGTATTCAGTAGTATGGTGTCAGAATTAAGAAGTTAAAGAAGGTATTGTTATTTTCAAAAGGATGAGGGATGAATGTCACCCTACGACAAGCCTGCGGTAGGCAGGCTCAGGATGACAATCCCCATCAGCCATCAACCATCAGCCATCAACCATCAGCCATCAACCACCAACCACCAACGATCAACCATCAACCAATTCTCTTCTTTTTTATGTATCTTTCATTGTGTTTTGAATACTTTTTTCTAATTCGATCAGAAAAGTATGTTTCAGACATTTATGATCTTATTGCTTACGCGATAGGAGTGTTAATTTTTTATCATTTGATTAATAGTAGATTTTATGCAATTGGAAGAGCTAATAAAGCTTCGTAGAAATGTTAAACCACAGTTTTTTTCGGGTGTACCGGTAGATGATCAGGATGTGAAAACTATTTTGGAATCGGCAAACTGGGCGCCTACTCATGGGTACACAGAACCTTGGCGGTTTGTGGTTTTTTCGGGTGCATCAAAGTTAAAATTGGCTGAATTTCAATCGAACCTCTACAAGTCAAAAACCAATGCTGAATCTTTTCAGCAAGTCAAATATGAAAAGCTGTTAAAAACACCGGATTTAGCCTCTCATATTATTGCTGTTGTGGTTCAAAATAGTGTCAATAAGAAGATACCCTTATTGGAGGAGATTGCTGCTACTTCCTGTGCCGTTCAGAACATATTATTGTCGGCCTCCAAAAAGGAAATAGCTGTTCATTGGACCACGGGAGGAATGACCTATGCAGAGGAGATGAAAACTTTTTTAGGATTTGAAAGTAAAGATACAGTACTGGGTTTTTTGTATTTAGGGAAATCCGGAAATAGAATTAATAAAATAGGGAGAAGACTTTCGACAATAGAAAGTAAAACGACTTGGAAATAATAATAAGATTATGAAAATACTAATTACAGGAGCTACGGGTTTTGCCGGTGGTCATTTATTGCGTTATTTATCAAATATGTACGGAATAGAAAATGTTCATGGTACGGGTAGAGATCAGTCTAAGGCAAGAGAATTAACCAAGGAAGGTTTTACGATAAAAGTTGGAGATCTGGCAGATAGAGACTTTGTGAAAACTCAGTTAAACTCCTATGATCTTATTGTTCATTGTGCTGCAAGATCATCCATGTGGGGTTCTTATGATTCATTTTATCAGGCCAATATTATCGCTACTAAAAACATTGTAGATGTTGTAAGTCCCGGGAAACAGATCATACACATCTCTACAGCAAACATCTATTTTAATTACAAGGATCGTTTTGATGTTCGTGAAAGTGATCCATTACCAAAAGATCTTAACAACCATTATGCGACAACAAAATATGAAGCAGAGCAGCTGGTTTTAAAGATTGCGGACACTTCTTTTGTCACCATTTTAAGACCCAGGGCAATCATAGGAATAGGAGATACGATTGTTTTTCCAAGATTATTGAGAGCACACAATGAAGGACGGCTGCGTATGATCGGAAATGGTGATAATTCCATAGACCTTACATCCATAAATAACCTTTGTTACGCCGTTAAATTATGCATTGATAAAAAGGAAATTGCGAATGGAGAAGTTTACAATATTACCAATGGAGATACCATAGAGTTGTGGGATGAAATTAAAATTGTTTTATCCGGCTTAGGTCTTGATACCAAATTAAAATCAATTCCTTACAATTTAGCGTACCTATTTGCGAGATACCAAGAGCTTACAACAAGTGAAAACGATAAGGAGCCTGCAATGACTTGCTATGGCGTTGGCGTATTAAATTACTCTATTGATCTTAATATTGAAAAGGCAAAAAGAGAACTTGCTTATGAACCTGTAGAAAGTTCAAAGCAAACACTTAAAGATTTTGTTAATTGGTACAGAGCGTCTTCTATGAGAGCTTAAGAATATCTGTGGGCGTATTGCAAATGACGGCCTTGTTTTGATACATTGCCAAAGGTGCTTTTAGTAAATCAGGGTGATTGATAAGCAAATCAAACCATTCGGTAATACTAAAGTCTTTTCCTCTAATATTTTTTTGATAATAAGGATCGGCTTTATTAATTAACTTTTTTGGGTCTTCATTAAGCTTTTCTACAAATACCTGAAACAATGTGCTTGATACTTTTACAGAGCCTAATTCTTGTTTGTTGATCTTATCTGTAATTGTATGAGCATAGGACAGGGTTTTGCGATCCCTTTCATTTCCTTTATTGTAAAGGATGGTCAATTCATTCGAGCTTAAATGCATATTTTTAATTCTTTTATCTCCCTTAAATTTAGTTAAAATTAACCAAATAGTCAACTAAAGACCTATGTTAAATGGTGAATAAAAAGAACGAAATATTACAAACATGCATCCCAGATTGGACTCTCAGGGGGTGGGGCAACAATTTTAAGGGCTTCTTTTTTTACCGGATGAATAAAATTTATTTCTCTGGCATGTAAACAAATGGAAGCGTCTTTATTTGAGCGTTTTGCACCATATTTTAAGTCGCCTTTAATGATAGAACCAACTGTAGATAGCTGTACTCTAATTTGATGATGGCGTCCTGTAACAGGATGAACTTCCAACAAAGCATAACAATCAAGATTTTTAAGAGTTTTGTAGTCTAAAACGGACTTTAAAGCACCTTCATAAGGCTTTAAATAAGCTCTCGATTTATTTTTTTGTTGGTTTTTGATAAGATAATGTTCCAGCCTGCCTTCCGTATTTTGAGGAGTCTTTTCTACAATTGCCCAATAGGTTTTCTGAATGGTCTTATTTCTAAAAAGTTCATTCATTCTGGACAGTGCTTTGCCGGTTTTAGCAAAAATAACAAGTCCACTAACTGGTCTGTCCAGACGATGGATCACTCCACAGAAAATATTCCCGGGTTTATTGTATTTCTCTCGTAAATAATCCTTTACAAATTCACCCAAAGGTTTGTCTCCCGTTTTATCGCCTTGTACAATATCGCCCGACTTTTTATTAACGGCAATGATGTGATTGTCTTCGTAAAGAACTTCAATCATTAATACTGTTCTTTTTCGTTCGGGAAATCAGCACTTTTAACATCTTTTACATAAGCTTTTATGGCTCCTGTAATTTCATCAAAAAGTGAAAGGTATCTTCTCAGAAAACGAGGGCTGAATTCGTGTGTCATTCCCAGTAAATCGTGAGTTACTAAAATCTGGCCGTCAACATTGGCTCCGGCACCAATTCCGACAACCGGTATTTTGATTGATTCAGCTATTTTTTGTGCAAGTTGTGCGGGAACTTTTTCCAATACGATCGCAAAACATCCCGTTTGCTCAAGTAGTTTAGCGTCTTCAATAAGCTTTTTAGCTTCTTCTTCTTGTTTGGCACGTACCGTGTACGTTCCGAACTTGTAGATCGATTGTGGCGTTAAACCCAAATGCCCCATAACAGGAATCCCTGCTGTTAGAATACGCTCAATGGATTCTATGATTTCTGCTCCACCTTCTAATTTTACAGAATGAGCTCCGGATTCCTTCATCACTTTGATTGCAGAATTTAAAGCTTCGATGGAGTTTCCCTGATAGGTACCAAAAGGTAGATCTACAACAACCAATGCTCTGTTTACTCCACGTATCACAGAAGAAGCGTGGTAGATCATTTGATCCAAAGTAATCGGTAGTGTAGTTTCGTGTCCTGCCATTACATTTGATGCAGAATCTCCAACCAAGATCACATCAATTCCCGCTGCATCGACCATTTTAGCCATGGTGAAGTCATAAGCGGTAAGCATACTTATCTTTTCACCATTACGCTTCATTTCCTGAAGTACATTGGTGGTAATTCTTTTGAAATCTTTTTTATCTACAGACATATTATTCTGTTTCCGGTTTGGGGGTTTCAATAAATAGTGAATCAACTCTTTTTAAAGTGTCTATTTGTAAAGAATCTATTTGTAAAGAACCTGTTTGTAAAGAATCTATTTGTAAAGAGTCTGTTCTTAAAGAGTCTGTTTGTAAAGAGTCGATAGGTAAAAGTAAGGTATCTGAATTACAAAACGTTGTTAAAATAGAATCAATAAAGTGTTGTTCTCCAACTTTTTTATCGATTACTTTTTGAAATAATTCCATTTCAAGGTTTTCAAAATGTATTTTCACATTAGAGATCGAGTCGGTAATCAATTTATTTTCAATTTTCAGCTGTCTGTTCTCCAGGCTTTTATTAATCACTTTGTGACTTAAATCCATCAACAAATCAACCTGATTGGTATCTACGGCAGATTTGATGACTGCATATTGAGAATTCTCTTTGTCAAGTTGCTCATTGATTAAACGAATTGCTTTTAATTGATTCTCAAGGATTCGGATCGCATTTTGTAATTCCAAAGCACGTGCATCAAGCGATTGTTCCAGACTTATTTTTAAGTCTTCATTTTCTTTGATCAGTGCTCTTACTTCATCATCGCTTAAGTAAATTTTAGACTTATCTCTGTAGAGCTCATCCGCATAAATATTGAAGTAATCTACACGACCTTTTGTTTCCGGACCGATGAATAAACCAAAAGCTCCTTCTTGTAAACCTTCAACTCTAAAACTGTAAACCAGTAGCCCATTAATGTAAAGGTCGTGGTCTGTACCGTTGGTACGTATGTTAATATCATTGTATTCATTAATACCTTTAACTGCGGTGTTTTTTATCCAGCCGTCTTTTCCTTCAGTACTAATAATTTGGTAGCGACCATCAACCAATTGGCGAATTCTAAATCGGTGAAATTTATTAATGTCACAGATAATCGCTGATTGTCCGTCATTACTTACTCTAAAAATTAATCCTAAGCTTTGATTCGTGCTTTCTACGGGGCCTAACATCAGGGATGTTCGAATACTAAATGTAGTCAGGTCGTTTTCCCAATTAGTCATAATCGCATACGGACTATCGGTTTTTGTTCTGTTCATAAAGTATTCCCCTTTATCAAAAACAAAAAAGTTGTCATCATTCGTAATTACCGGCCACAGGTCATTTAATTCACTAAATGATTCTTCCAGCATCATTTGATTTAGCTTAATATGAACGGTTTGTTGTGCAGAAGCAGTAAAGCTTATCAATAGGAATAGTGCGTAAAGGCACGATAATTGTTTCATAGGTTTGAAATTCTTTTGACTAACAAAAGTAAGAAAATATTGTGCCTTTGAATGAATGATAAGAAAAACACTAATAGTATTATGTTTATCGGCTTTTTTGGTTTCTTGTAATAATGATCTGGAGATTACTGCCGATTGGAAAGATATTCCTGTAGTTTATGGGATTTTAGATGCTCAGGATACCGTTCAACATGTAAATTAATCAGACATACTGTCATTTAAATTGTCATGTTTTGATTAATATTCTGTCAAAACATGACTTTTTTTATGTGCGAAAGCTACATTTTTCTAATGGCACAATGATTGACTTAAGCTAAGTGAAAAAAATAGAAATTAATTAAACTTAAAGATATGAGTAAAATTATCGGAATTGACCTGGGTACTACAAACTCTTGTGTATCGGTAATGGAAGGTAATGAACCCGTAGTTATCGCTAACGCGGAAGGAAAAAGAACAACGCCATCAATTGTTGCCTTTGTAGAAGGTGGTGAGCGTAAAGTGGGTGACCCGGCAAAGCGTCAGGCAATTACAAACCCTCAAAAAACGATTTCTTCTATTAAGCGTTTTATGGGTGAATCCTTTGATAAGTGTGCTAAAGAAATTAAGAACGTACCTTATTCAGTGGTAAAAGGAGACAACAATACACCTCGTGTAGATATTGATGGTCGTTTGTACACGCCACAAGAAATTTCAGCAATGGTTCTTCAAAAAATGAAGAAAACCGCTGAAGAATATCTAGGGCAGGATGTTACTGAAGCAGTAATTACTGTTCCGGCTTACTTTAACGACTCACAAAGACATGCTACCAAAGAAGCAGGTGAGGTTGCAGGATTAAAAGTTCGTCGTATTATTAACGAACCTACCGCAGCAGCATTAGCTTACGGATTAGATAAAAAAGATAAAGATGTAAACATCGCAGTATTTGACCTTGGGGGTGGTACTTTCGATATTTCCATTCTTGAATTGGGTGATGGCGTATTTGAAGTTAAATCTACCAATGGTGATACACACTTAGGTGGTGATGACTTCGATCAGGTGATCATCGACTGGTTGGCTGAAGAATTTAAAGCTGAAGAATCTATTGATCTTCGTGAAGATCCTATGGCACTTCAACGTTTAAAAGAAGCTGCAGAGAAAGCAAAAGTAGAATTGTCTTCTTCAACGCAAACAGAGATCAATTTACCTTATGTTACTGCAACAGCTTCAGGTCCTAAGCACCTGGTAAGAACTCTAACGCGTTCTAATTTTGAGAAAATTGCTGATTCATTAATTCAACGCTCTGTTGCACCTTGTAAAAAAGCTTTGGCTGATTCAGGCTTAGACAAAAACGAAATTGATGAGGTGATTTTAGTAGGTGGTTCAACACGTATCCCTGCCATTCAGGCTATCGTTGAAGAGTTCTTCGGTAAGAAGCCTTCTAAAGGAGTTAATCCGGATGAGGTTGTTGCTGTTGGTGCAGCTATTCAGGGTGGTGTATTAACAGGAGAAGTAAAAGACGTTCTTTTATTGGATGTTACACCTCTTTCTTTAGGGATAGAAACTATGGGTGCTGTATTTACAAAGCTTATCGATGCAAATACAACCATTCCTACCAACAAATCTCAGGTATTCTCTACTGCAGCCGACAATCAACCGGCAGTAGATATTCACGTGCTTCAGGGAGAACGTTCGATGGCAGCTGATAACAAAACAATTGGTCGTTTCCAGTTAGATAATATTCCACCGGCACAAAGAGGTGTTCCACAAATTGAAGTTTCTTTTGATATTGATGCCAACGGTATTATGAAAGTTTCTGCAAAAGATAAATCTACGGGCAAAGAACAACACATAAAAATTGAATCTTCTTCAGGATTAACCGATGAAGAGATCCAAAAAATGCGTGATGAGGCAAAAGCCAATGAGGACGCTGATAAAGAAGTAAAAGAGAAAGTTGATAAGTTGAACGCTGCAGATCAGATGATCTTCCAAACAGAAAAGCAAATCGCTGAGTTTGGTGATAAATTGCCTGCAGACAAAAAACAACCTATTGAAGATGCCATTGCGGAATTGAAAAAAGCGCATGAAGCTCAGGATATTCCTGCTATTGACACAGCTATGGAAGCTTTAAATCAAATTTTCCAGGCTGCTTCTCAAGAGATGTATGCACAGTCAAATGAAGCCGGAGCTGATGATCAGGCTCAAGCTCAAGCTCAAGCTCAAGAAGCTGAACCTGCTACAGAAGATGTAACAGATGTAGATTTTGAAGAAGTGAAATAAGGTTTTTTAAAATAAAACACGGATTACAAAAGCCGCTCAATTTTGAGGGGCTTTTGTTTTTTAATTTATATTTGATTCAGCATAAGATATACCTATGAATAAGCCTTTAGCAGAACGATTACGACCTGTAAATCTCGAAGAATACATCGGGCAGTCTCACTTAGTGGGAAAAGAAACCGTTTTTCGTCAGGCTATGGAATCGGGAGTTTTACCTTCCCTGATCTTATGGGGTCCTCCGGGAGTTGGTAAAACCACCTTAGCACAAATTATTGCTCAGCAACTCAACAGGGAAATTCACACTTTAAGTGCCATAAATTCCGGGGTTAAAGATGTACGTGAAGTCATCGAAAAAGCAAAGGGCAGAGGTTTGTTCGGAACAGAAAGCCCCGTATTGTTTATCGATGAGATCCATCGCTTTAGCAAGTCCCAACAAGATTCGCTCTTAGGTGCTGTAGAAACCGGTGTGGTGACGCTTATTGGTGCCACTACCGAAAATCCGTCTTTTGAGGTAATTCCTGCCTTGCTTTCCAGATGTCAGGTTTACACATTGGAACATTTTTCTAAAGAAGATCTGCAAAACTTATTGAAAAGAGCTGTTTCTGAGGATGAGAAATTGGCTAAGAAAGATATTACCATAAAAGAAGATAAGGCTCTATTAAGGCTTTCCGGAGGTGATGCGCGTAAACTTTTAAATGTTTTTGAACTTATTGTAAATGCCGAAGCTACCGGCAAAGTTATTATTGATGATGCCCTGGTAAATCGCCATGCACAACAAGTAATCGCTTCTTACGACAAAGGTGGAGAGCAACATTATGATATTGCTTCTGCACTCATAAAATCTATTCGAGGAAGCGATCCAAATGCTGCTGTGTATTGGTTGGCCAGAATGATTGAAGGGGGAGAAGATGTAAAGTTTATTGCCAGACGATTATTAATTTCAGCAAGTGAAGACATAGGGAATGCAAATCCGACAGCACTTATTATGGCAAACAATTGCTTTCAGGCAGTGCGTACCATAGGAATGCCCGAGAGTAGGATCATACTTTCGCAATGTGCTACCTATTTGGCAAGTTCTGAAAAGAGTAATGCTGCATACATGGCAATTAATAAAGCTCAAATGACTGTGAAGCAAACCGGCTCTTTATCAGTACCATTGCATTTAAGAAATGCACCCACCAAGTTGATGAAAGACCTGGATTACGGAAAGGACTACAAGTATGCTCACGATTATGCCAACAACTTTGTAGAACAAGAGTTTCTTCCTGATGAAGTTCGTGGTCAGAAATTCTTTGAACCCGGAAACAATCCCAGAGAAGCGTCGATGCGAGCGTTCTTAAAAACACGCTGGAATGATAAATATGATTATTAATGACTAATTATTAATGACTAATTAATAATTGTTATGCAGGAGAAAGAAATTTAGTACAGGTCATTCTGAACCTGCCTTTGCCGACAGGCAGGCTTGTTTCAGAATCCCATGGATAACGTACTTGACTTTTTAGAATGGACAATTGACAATTGATAATGACTAATTATTGATTACTAATTATCCCTTTGGGATTTTAGGGCTGTTCAATTGTTATTTCGGGCTTGCTTTTACATCACAAACCTGACTCATTAATTTGTTTCTTACCGAATTAGGGGCTCCTTACAATATCATATTAGTCTTAAATTTTCGGTTGATCAGTTTTTGAAAGCATTTTAGTTATGGAAACCAGGTAGATAAATCAAGAGTTATAAAGGCACGAAAACAGCAGGAAAACCGATTTGACTTGCAAAAGATTCATTGCAATGCGCAAATGAACACCTCTACTTTAAAAAAACACTGTTCGATAGACGATGAAGCCATGGGCATATTGAAACTGGCTATGGAGAAGTTGGATCTAAGTGCCCGGGCTTATGATCGGATCTTAAAGGTTTCGAGAACGATCGCCGATCTAGAAAGTAGTGAGCCCATTCTTACCATACACGTAGCTGAAGCCATACAATACAGGAGTTTAGACCGGGAAACATGGGCAGGGTGAGTTCAGTTGGCAGTTACAAAAAAAGCTATCCAATTGGATAGCTTTTTTTTTATATGAAAAAACGGAATTCAGTATTCTGTCTCCTGAAAGCTGATACTTAATACCTGGTACCAACCCTTCGACAGGATTTCCTGCCTCTGGCAGGCCTGCCTGCGGTAGGCAGGCTCAGGGTGACATCTACTAATTTCTCCGACCTGACAATTATTAATTAGTCATTAATAATTAGTCATCAACAATTAGTCATTTAAGATCAATGGCATTCCATCTTCGCCACTACCGATAATCACAACTTTAGAGTTGTTAGATTTCGAAAGTTCTATTGTAGCTTCAATACCACGCATTTTTAAGAGGCTTGTTGTAAGTGAGCTGTTTATAATTTTGTTGGCGGTAGCTTCACCTTCGGCAGCAATACGTTTTCTTTCGGCTTCAGAAGATTCTTTATCGAGTCTGTAGCGATATGCTGCAGCTTCTTGCTCTTGTTTTAACTTATCATCAATTGCCTGACGAATTTTTTCCGGAAGGCGAATCGAACGAATTAAAAGCGCTTTCACTTCTACATTGTTACCTGCAAGGATGTTTTTTGTCTCTTCAATAATAGTTGTTTCTACTTCGTTACGTTTTGTAGAGTAAATTTCTTCAGCTTGGTAGCGTCCCATAACCTTTCGGGCAGAAGAACGTACCTCAGGAATTACCAGTCGATCTACATACGACTTACCAAATTCTTCGTGTAAGTAACCAATTTGAGTGTAAGTAGGGTTAAAACGAACCGTGATCTCAATATTCATCGAAAGACCATTTTTATCAAGGATGTCCATACTTTCCTCAACTTTTTGTTCTTTTACTTCGTAAACGTAAACATCGTTCCAGGGAGCGATCAGGTGGAAACCCGGTTGGAAGATGTTTTCCTTGTCAAGTCCACTGGTGAACTTTCTAAAGATAATAGCTCTTTCTCCCGGATTGATCGTGATCGCAACTTGAGAACCTAGTAGCATTAAGAAGAAGAATACGGCTCCTGCGATAATAATTAATGGATTTACTTTTTGATTCATGTTTTTATTTTTTTTTTGTTAGTGAGTTCCTAATCTTTTACGGATGCTCCACTCAAGGAGTAAGCACAGCAAAAGTACTAAAAAGATTGATTTTTGTTTAATTAAATCACTTAAGTGTTTGCTGAAGTAAACCTGATGATCATGTTCAGTATTTTTTTCTACAATATCTGAATAGGTATCAAAATTATCTTTTTCAATAAATAAACCTTGAGTATTGTCACTTATTTTTTTGAGTATGTTCCAATTAGCCTCCTGTTTCTGTTGTTCTAGCTTAGAAGCCAAGATGGCAAAAGTTCCGGTTTGGTCTGTTTGCTTGTTTTTGAATTTTGATTCAACCTTGAACTGATAGGTTCCCTCATTTAAATTTTTGAGAGTCGTTTTATATGTAGAACCATTAGGGATGAGGTTATAGGAAAAATTAGTTCCGTCCTTATCTTGTAAAAGCAGTCTTAGTTCGGCTTCTTCTATGAGTTTATAATTATCGTTGTAAAGTTGTGCGTCCATATGAAAAGCATCTCCCTCGGCGATCATTTTAGGGTATTGCAATCGAAGCTTTCTCTTATCTTTATTTAAGGTTAAATACTGACTTAAAGATTGGATCCACTCATTGAAATTATCATGCGATCCATTTTTTTGATAATCGAAAAGCCTCCATTTCCAAAGGCCTTCAGCCAGGAGTGTTGCCATTTGTTTTTCTTCCTTTTCCGCAAAGAACAGCAGGTCTTTATTTGTGTTAATCCCTTCTATTTTTTGTTTGAATAAAGATTGACCCGGTTCTTTTTTAATAACTTCTCCAAAAGGCATTTTTAGCGGTGGAGCAGACTGGATGAAATCTTTGCAGTTTGTACTCAATTCAAATGGACTAAAATCTTCATTTATAATTGGGAAGACTTCCAGCATTGAGTTTGTTGTCTTAACCTCCAATAGATCTTGGATCTCATTAAACTCCGACCATTTTGTAGCTTTCCCTCCGATAAAGAATAGGGATGTTTCACTTTTGACAATTTTATTGAGTAAATCCTGATTTCTTCTTGTGAAGTCCGGTATCTGGTGTAATATAATCAGGTTATAAGCTTCAATATCTTCTTTAAACTCATGGAAAAGAGCGCTCTTAACTTCGTAGTTTTCACCTTCTTCCAGAGCTGATCTTAAAGCCGCAATGTCGGGGTGTGGAGCCGAGGATAGAATAAGAATATTTTGGAGGTTGTTAAGGACTTCAATAGCTATTCTATGCTGATTATTCTCAATATTTTTTTCTCCATCAAAAGAACTTATCGAGATGTCGTAGTATTGTATGCCTTCTTCCGTAGCTTCAATAAAAAATTCTTTCGAAACGGGTGTTTGTGATTGTAGGTCTACAAACTCTTCATAAATTATTTTTTCCTTGTTGCGAATCTGTATTCGATGTTTTTTCTCCGAATCAAAATTACTTAAGACCTCAAACTGTATGGGGAATTCATTTTGAAAGTAGGCAATTTCATTATGTCGAACGGATTCTATCAAGAGATCCGGTTGCAGTGTGCTGTCACCTAAAGCTAAGGTAAATACAGGGCTGTTAAGTTTGTTGCTTAGGTAGTAAGGGTTTATCCCTTTATTGTAATTCCCATCGGAAGCCAGAATGATAGCAGCTAAATTTCTGTTGTGAAAGCGATCGTCAATATTTTGAAAAGCTTTTGAAATATCAGTGCTTTTCCCTTCGTATGTGTTGCTAATACCTTCCTTAAGGGACTCGCTGAAGTGGTAATTGTAAAGCTCAAATTCTGCTGACAGGTTCTGATTATTTTTTTCGATCAGCTTTATAAATTCAGATTCATAAAAGGTGGAATCCGGGTAGTTGAGAATGGAAGAGGAGGCATCTTGTAAAAAGACGATAATCGGTTTTTCAACCTGTTTCGTTTCGTTTAACCATTTGGGCTTAAATAAGAGTAGTGCTAAAATGCTTAAGGAAATGAACCTTAATCCTACCAAAAGGATTTTTAAGAAAGTACCCGCAGATCTAAAGCGAGCATCTTTGCGATAAATAAATAAAGCAAGCAGCAAGGATAGAACGATTGCTGCTGCTATAAATAGGGTAGGATGTTCAAATTGAAGCATCTGAACGATCTATTTTTAAGTTAACATCCCACCACAAACGTGAAGGGTTTGTCCTGTAATATAAGCCGATAGATTTGAAGCTAAGAATAAAGTAGCATTGGCTACATCTTCCGGTGAACCTCCTCTTTTTAACGGGATGGAATTTCTCCAATTAGCAATAACCTCTTCGCCCAATTTTTCAGTCATTTCAGTTTCAATAAATCCGGGAGCAATGGCATTACAACGAATATTACGTGAACCTAATTCCAGAGCAATAGATTTGGTGAACCCGATAACACCTGCTTTAGAGGCAGAATAATTAGATTGACCAGCATTACCTTTAACACCCACAACAGATGTCATGTTCACAATAGATCCCGAACGTTGTTTCAGCATGGTTCTTTGAACGGCCTTGGTCATGTTGAAGATGGATTTTAGATTTACTTCCATAACACGATCGAAGTCGTCTTCACTCATACGCATCAACAAATTGTCTTTTGTAATACCTGCGTTGTTTACCAAAACATCAATAGTGTCGAAGTTTGCCAAAACATCTTTTACCAGAGCTTCGGCATCACCCATTTTAGAAGCATCAGATCTGTAGGCTTTCGCTTTAACCCCCATGTCTTGAAGTTCTTTTTCTATGGCTAGAGCTTTTTCTTCAGAAGATACGTAGGTGAACGCAACATTAGCACCTTGTTCAGCTAATTTTATAGCTACACCTCTACCAATACCTCGCGTGGCACCGGTAACGATGGCAGTCTTTCCTTTTAGTAATTGCATGTGTTGTATGGAATTAATTTTTTTTGATGATTGATTCAATATGTTCTGTGTATTGTAGTGGGCTCATTGCCTGATAGCCTGTTCTTCCTAGTTGATTTTTGTACGAATCCATTAAGATGACTGTCGGGTAGGCCTGAATTTTAAATTTCCGTGCCAGTTCTATTTGTTTCCAGGGTAGATCACGTTTCCCTTTTGGAAAGTCAAGCTCAAGTAATACCAAATTCTCTTTTGCGTAATGGATAAAATCTTCCTGACTTAAAATTTGACGGTCAAGTTTTTTACACCAGCTACACCATTCTTTACCGGTAAAGAATACGAAAATTTCTTTGCCCGTTTTTTTGGAAATATTAATAGCCCTGTCAACATCTGTATACCAAAGTTGTTCAGGTTCTTTAATTTCTGTTAACTGAACTTTCGCTCTTTCCTTAGGATTGTCAGTATTCATTTGACAGGAGATACTAAGGATTGTAAGGGCTATAAAAAGAATTTTTTTCATTAGGTTGTTTAGATTTTTCACCTCGCTAAAGTAATGAATAATTATTAGTGAACAGTAACCATGACTAGTGATTAGTGACCGGTTGGTAGTTTATTCATGCCATACAGTTTTTAGCTAAACTTTAATTTTACCCAACAACCAACATCAAATAACCAACAACCAACAACTAACAACCAACAACAAATCTTATATTTGCTCTAATTTGCGTTTTATGGCAAGATTATTGGCATTAGATTATGGAACGAAGCGAGTAGGAATAGCAGTTACTGATGAGCTTCAAATTATTGCGTCGGGGCTCTGTACTGTAAGAGCTCACGATTGTATGGATTTTTTGAAAGAATATATTTCTAAGGAATCTGTAGCGGCTATAGTTATGGGTATGCCTAAAGATTTAAAGAATCAAAAAACGGATTCTACCCCCTATGTAAAAGGTTTTGCTAAACAGTTGAGAAAGCAGTTTCCGAAATTGGAAATTCATTTAATTGATGAGCGTTTTACTTCTAAAATGGCTTTTCAAACGATGATCGATAGTGGTTTGAAAAAGAAAGCACGTCAGGATAAAGCTTTAGTAGATGAGGTGAGTGCAACTCTTATTTTGCAGTCGTTTATGGAACAACAAAACTTTAAGATATAAATTATGTTTTTACCTATTGTTGCTTACGGAGATCCTATTCTAAAAGAGGTTGGGGAAGAAATTGGTCCCAATTACCCGAATTTAAAGGAACTTATAGAGAATATGTATGAAACCATGTACGCTTCACGTGGTGTGGGTTTGGCAGCTCCTCAAATAGGGTTGTCTATACGTTTGTTTATTGTCGATTGCTCTTCTTTTGAGGAAGAAGAGCCTCATTTGGCAGGGTTTAAAAAGACCTTTATTAATGCTGAAATTCTTGAAGAAGAAGGTGAGGAGTGGTTGTTTAGTGAAGGTTGTTTGAGTATTCCTGAGGTTAGAGAAGAAATCGCTCGTAAACCAAAAATTACGATTTGTTATTTCGATGAAAATTTTGTTGAACATACAGAAACTTATGAGGGGTTTGCTGCTCGTGTGATACAACATGAGTACGATCATACGGAAGGGATTTTATTTACCGAGTATCTTTCTCCCTTGAGAAGAAGAATGATCAAACGCAGGTTGAGTGATATTATGAATGGGAAGATAAAACCCGGTTACAGAATGCGTTTTTACAAGGCTAAAAAAGTAAAGCGATGAGAAATTTCTTTTTATTCCTGATTTTTGTTGCTGTGTTGGCTTCTTGTGTGAATACTCAAAAAAAAGCCTTAGACAGAGTTTTGGATCTTGAAGCAAGATTGATGCATGCTCAAGATACAGCTTCTAATGTAGATTTTGCAAAGGAAGTGTTAGAGGCGTACAGTGAATTTTTAAAAGCCTATCCGAATGCGGAGAACAATCCCGAAATCTTGTTTAAATCAGGAGAAGTATTAAAAGGTTTAGGAGAGTATTTACAGTCTGCAGAAGCTTTTTATCTGGTGCATACTAAATTTCCGGATACTGAATTGGCACCCTTGGCTCTTTTTCAACAAGCTGATTGTTTTGAGGCAATGCACCAAAGGTTGACTGCAAAAAATACCTACGAGGAATTTATGGAGCGTTATCCAAATCACCCATACGTAGAACAAGCTAAAGGGATGATTCGCTTACTTCATTTTTCTGATGAAGAATTGATCGACCAATTTCAAAAATAAAATGCCTTTGCGATTTCTTTTGTCTATGATGTTTATTGTGAGTTTTTTACAAGCTCAGGATGCGCATACGTATTTAGTACGTCTGAGTCCTGAGGTCGATATTTCTCACATTTCAAAGAGTGGATTAAAAGCAAAACATGCCTACAAATTTAATCAGGATAAAAATTCTTTTTTAGCATCATTTCTTTATGTTGAAGTTTCCGACATACATATTTTAAAAGCTTTGAAAGCTTCGGGTGAGCTATTGTACTGGGAGAAGTCCAGAACACAGCAACTCCATTTTGAACCCTCAGATATTTACTATTCCAATCAATGGCATTTGGAGAAAATTGAAGCTTCATCCGCTTGGGATATTGCTCAGGGAGATAGTACTTTTGTTCTTGCTGTTGTGGATTCCGGGGTGGATTATATGCATGATGACCTAAAAGATAATCTTGCATACAACTATGAGGATCCTGTCAATGGACTTGATGACGATAATGATGGTTATACAGACAATTATTACGGATGGGACTTTGGCTCAAATGATCATGACCCTATGATCGATGGGAGTAATTTTTTGGCACACGGTTCTACTATTTGTGGCGTTGCAGCTGCCAGTACCAATAATGAATTGGGAACTTCTTCACCGGCTTTTAATTGCAGATACCTGCCGGTTAAAATTACCAGTTCTTCAGGGTCGATTGTTGATACGAACGCAGGAATTCTTTACGGGGCACAGATGGGAGCTAAAGTCATTAATTGTTCGTTTGGTAGTTTTGAATTTAGTCAGGCAGAGGCAGATATTATTCAATATGTAACAGATTCTATGGATGTTTTGGTTGTAGCATCTGCAGGAAATGAAGGGTTGAATACAGATATGTATCCGGCCGCTCTGGGAAATGTAATAGGTGTTTGTGCTCTTGATGAAAATGATCAAAAAATAGCGATCTCAAATTATGGAGCAAACTTCGATATTGCTGCTCCGGGGGCATCTATTTACGGACCTTATGTACAGAATGATTATTCTTACAAAAGTGGAACTTCAGTAGCTACAGCAGTAGTTTCGGGCTCGGCAATTTTGTTGCGTTCTAATTTTCCTAATGAGAATGTCAGTCAAATTAGAGAACGATTGTTGAACTCTACGGATGATATTTATGCTGTTAATAGCGAATATCTAGACCTTTTAGGAATAGGAAGACTTAATTTATTGTCTGCCTTAGTCTACGAATTGAGTACTTTTGAATATGAAACACTTGAGCATTTAGGGATGGATATTACTCCGAATCCAAGTTTGGGTATCTTTAATCTTACGATACACGTTCGTGAATATGGAAATTATCAATTATCTGTTTTCGATGTCTTAGGAAAGTTGTATTATCGCGAAGATTTTTTTGCAGACGTAAGTACGGTTGAAAGAAGTTTAAAGTTAGATCACATAAATCAAGGCTATTATACAGTAAAGATCGTAGGAGCAAATTTTGAAAAGAGCTCTGGTATCGTTGTTGTTAAATAGCCGCCATAGATAAAAACTAAAGAAATGAACGTAGAAGGAATTATTGCAGTTACAGGTAAACCTGGTCTTTACAAGGTAATCGGGCAGAATAAGACCGGTGTAATCGTATCGGGTTTAATGGATGGTAAAAAGGTGGCTATGTCTTCCACCTCTAAAATGAGTGCCCTTCAGGATATTGCAATTTACACGTATACTGAAGAGATCCCTTTAGTAGATGTTTTTGATAAGATTAGAGTGAAAGAAGATGGAAAACCATCCATCGGACACAAGTCTTCTGCGGCAGTTTTAACTGCTTACTTTAAAGAGCTTATAGAAGATTATGATGAGGATCGGGTTTACCCTTCAGATATTAAGAAGGTAGTTTCCTGGTACAATACACTTCAAAAAGCAGGTTTGGCCGTTGAAAGTGTTGAGGAAAAGGAAGAAACCTCTAAAGAAGAAGTTGTGGAAGAGCCGGTTGAGAAAAAGCCGAAGGCGAAGGCAAAGCCAAAAGCGAAGGCAAAGGCAAAAGCAGTGAAAGAATAGTTGTATTTGTAAGCTCTAAGAGCTTGTAAAATCCAAACGAGATCATAAAAAAATATGTATTTTAGAAGGCCCCCAAACGGGCCTTTTTTATTTAGAATTTTAAAGCTTATGAGAAATTTTTTACCTGAAGATCTAACGATTACAAGTTGGGAGCAAATTCAAACGTATTTTGAGGATTTAAAGCAGAGAGAGATTAACTCTGTAGAAGACCTTAAAAAGTGGCTGCAGGATCGAAGTGAGTTGGAAGCTGTCCTGGAAGAGGACATGGCCTGGCGTTACATCAAAATGAATATAGACACGACAGATGAAGAACTTCAGAAGTCCTTTCGGTTTTTTGTAGAAAAGATCAGTCCAAATACAGCTCCTTACGACCATGGGTTTAACACCAAGCTGATCGAGTCTTCCTACTTAAAAGATTTAGATGCTGAGTATTACTTTATTTATTTACGTTCTGTAAAGAATGCTATTAAACTTTATAGAAAAGAGAATATTCCATTGTTTACAGTACTGGCAAATAAAGCTCAAAAGTTTGGCGAGATCTCTGCCCGGATGACGGTTACTATTGATGGGGAAGAAAAAACTTTGCAACAGGCTTCAGTTTACCTTAAAAATACCGATAGAGCGAAGCGTAAAGAGGCTTTTGAAAAAATCAATGCACGTAGAACAGAAGATAAAGAAGCCTTAGATATTCTCCTGGATGAGCTCATGGATAAAAGGCAGGAAGTAGCCAAAAATGCCGACTTTGATAATTTCCGTGATTATAAGTTTCAATCGATGGGACGCTTTGATTACACCAAAGAAGATTGTTTTAAGTTCCACGAGTCTATAGAAAAAGAAATCGTTCCGCTTATCGCTGAAATTCATCAAGAGCGCAAAGAGAGTTTGGGTGTAGAGACACTTAAGCCTTGGGATATGCAGGTGGATCCAAATGGAAATGAACCACTAAAACCATTTGAGGGTGGTGAAGACCTTTTGGATAAGTGTATTGAATGTTTTGATAAGATCAGACCCTACTATGGAGCTTGCTTGCGCAAGATGAAAGAGATGGGGCATTTAGATCTGGTTTCTCGTAAAGGAAAAGCTCCCGGAGGATTTATGTATCCTCTTTATGAATCGGGAGTTCCATTTATTTATATGAATGCCGTTGGTTTGCTAAGAGATGCAGTAACCATGGTTCACGAAGGAGGTCACGCGATTCATTCGTTTTATACGAAAGACCTGGAGCTCACTTCTTTTAAAAGTGCACCCTCTGAAGTTGCCGAACTGGCATCGATGAGTATGGAGTTGATCTCTATGGAGCATTGGGATGTTTTCTTTACAGATAAAGAAGAATGGAAGCGAGCACGTAAAGAGCAACTGCAAGGTGTGTTGGCAACGCTCCCGTGGGTAGCTATGGTCGATGAATTCCAACATTGGTTGTATGAGAATAGATCGCACAGTCATGAGGAAAGACATGCGAAATGGCAATCGATCTCTAAGCGTTATGGTACAGGTATGGTAGATTGGACTTCTTATGAAGATTACCATAAAACTGCCTGGCAGCGACAATTACATATTTATGAAGTTCCTTTCTATTACATAGAATACGGAATGGCACAATTGGGTGCTATTGCCGTGTGGCGAAATTATAAGCAGAATGCTGAAAAAGCCTTAGACGCCTATGATCGTGCATTGAAATTGGGCTATACCAAATCTATTGGAGCCATCTATGCAGCAGCAGACATCAAATTTGATTTCTCGGCGACGTATGTGAAAGAGCTGGCCGACTTTGTGAAGTGTGAATTGGAGCTTCTTAGTAAATAGTGACCAGTGATCAGTGATCAATTGGTAGTTTGGAGACTATTTTTAGTTAAATTTTAATTTTATCCAACAACCATCAACCAGCAACCAACAACTATTAAGCTGTGTGCCAAATGACTATAAAATTTAGTAAAAAAATATCATTTTTTTTTTCGTGAAGCGTTTGCAAGGCTTGAAAAATCATCTATATTTGCACCGCTGATGAAGACAAGTTCTTTAGTAAAAATTGGTCTGGTAGTTCAGTTGGTTAGAATACCTGCCTGTCACGCAGGGGGTCGCGAGTTCGAGTCTCGTCCAGACCGCAATTTTAAAAGCAAATTTTAACAAAAGCCTTGTAAATTAGTAGTTTACGAGGCTTTTTCTTTTTCCAAAACCTCATTAAATAGCATAAAATAGCATTAAAAAGGTGCCCTATTCGGGACCTATTTTTTGTTAATAAAAAACCTTTGTAAAGTCTTGATTTTGTTGATAATAACGCAAAAAGCAGCTTGGTTAAAAACCTCTCTTTTTGTAAATTAATTAAGCCAAATCGGTGACCTATTTATGAAGGATACATTTTCAGTTTTATTCTTTTTGAAGGTTTCTAAGACGAAATCTGACGGAACAGTTCCCATTTATGTGCGAATAACTGCAAATGGTAGTCGCTCTGAAGTCTCTATTAAGAGATACATATCAAAAGATAGGTGGAATAGTTCAAAGGGTAGGGTAAAGGGGACAAACCAAGACAGTCAGCTGCTTAATAAGTATACTGATATAGTCCGTTCTAAAATATTAGATGCTCATCAAACTTTAATCCAAGAGGGAAAGTATATCTCTGGTAAGTCAATTAAGAATAAGTATTTAGGAATTGACGAGTTTTCAAAGAAGCTTATTGAAGTGTATGAATATCACAACCTTAAGATGGAGCAATTATTGGGTATAGAGTATCAGCCATCTACTTATTCTAAGTTCAAGACTTCTTTAATGCATTTGTCAAACTTCATCCAATCAAAATACAATGTTGATGATGTTCCTTTAATCGACTTACAACATAAGTTTATCACCTCTTATGAGCATTATCTAAAAGCAACCAAAGGGATCGGAATAAACACCTCCAATAAATATCTATTACATTTAAAAAAGGTGATTAATTTGGCTATTGATAATGATTGGTTGATTCGTAATCCATTCAATCGATTTAAGATGAAAAATAAACCCTCTGAGAGAGTTTTTCTAATTGAAGAAGAACTTACAAGGATTATAGAAACACCTATTTTAAATCAAAGATTATCAGAAGTTAGAGATGTTTTTGTTTTCTGTTGTTTAACGGGTCTTTCTTATTCTGATATAAGGTCTCTATCAAGTAATGATGTAAGTAGGGGAATAGATGGTAAAATGTGGATTAGAAAGCATAGAAAGAAGACGGGTAGTTTATCTCGAATTAGCTTAGTGCCTTATGCAGTAGAGTTGA
>Ga0208881_1000166_pt1 | contig 21583 bp, 19 predicted proteins | sample Knorr_S23_td_AAI_FD_185610 | JGI IMG/M metagenome (GOLD analysis project Ga0208881, IMG submission 185610) | Marine microbial communities from Southern Atlantic Ocean transect - Knorr_S23_td_AAIW_ad_876m_LV_B (SPAdes) (version 2) | ecosystem: Environmental > Aquatic > Marine > Oceanic | place... | reverse complement strand
CCCCGATAAGATCTACTGTTTCGTCTTCCAGAAAATGATAAAAAGCTCCAATGGCATTACTACCACCACCCACACAGGCAACAACATGTGTAGGTAATCCATCCATTTGATTTTTTATCTCCTCAGAAATAATGGCTTGCAACTGTGTCACCAGATCCGGATAAGGGTCTGGCCCAACAACAGAACCAATAATGTAATGGGTATCATCCTGATTATTTATCCAATCACGAATGGCTTCATTCGTAGCATCTTTTAGCGTTTTACTTCCACTGTGAACAGGGCGAACTTCAGCACCCAACATTTTCATACGAGACACATTAGGGGCTTGACGTTCAATATCTTTTGCGCCCATGTAAACAATACATTCTAAGCCCTTCAAAGCACAGGCTGTTGCCGTGGCTACCCCATGCTGACCGGCTCCTGTTTCAGCAATAATTCGCGACTTGTTTAGTCGTTGTGCCAAAAGCACCTGCCCTAGGGTATTATTGATCTTATGCGCTCCGGTATGACATAAATCTTCACGTTTTAGATAAATATTGGCACCATAATGTTCACTTAGTCGCTTGGCAAAATACAAAGGAGTAGGTCTGCCGACATAATCCTTTAGTAAGCTGGAAAGCTCCTTTTTAAACGCATCATCGTTAAGTATTTTCCGATAAGAACTTTTTAATTCCTGGATATTTGGGTGCAACATTTCAGGAATGAAAGCACCTCCAAAATCGCCATAAAATCCTTGTTCGTCTACATCATATTTCATCCTTCTCTGGTTTTAAGTATGAGTTCTTTTACCTTATTCACATCCTTATTCCCTGGAGAAATTTCGACGCGACTATTCACATCGATTCCCATGAGCTGAGGAATTTGTAAGGCTTTTATTTTTATTAGGTCTTCAGCAGAAATACCTCCACTTAATAGAAAGGGAATTTCTGATGTGTATGAATTAAGCAGGCTCCAGTCAAAATGTTTCCCACTGCCTCCATACCCTTTGGTTTTGGTATCAAAAAGCAAGAGATCAGAACAATTTTCGTAAGGCTCTGTCTGCAGCAGGTCAAACGTTTCATCCATGTGAAAAACCTTAATTACAGAGATGCCACCTGCCTGTATCTGTGCACAATACTCAGGAGTTTCTTTTCCATGTAACTGTGCGTATGACAAGCCAAAACTTTTGCAGATATCCAGAACCTTTTCAGATTCTTCATCTACGAAAACCCCTACTCGAGATATTGAAGAGGGCAGTTCACAAACTGCATTATTTAATGTCTTTTCATCAACATATCGAGCAGACTTTTTATAAAATATGAAGCCCATCAAGTCCGGATTGAGACTTGCTACCTCCTTAATATTTTGAGGGTCTTTCATCCCACAAACTTTAATTTTCATAGCAGCTCTAATCTTTTTACTTCGCTGATCAATTTCGCACAAGCCTGGTCAGGCTCCGCGTGATTCATAAAGTGGGTTCCGATTAAAAAACCTCTGAACCCGTGTTTTTTCAACTTTACAATATCCTCAGCATTTCTTATTCCACTTTCACTAATCTTCACGAATTCATTCGGAATGTATTTCGCCAATGCGATGCTTGTATCAATGCTGGTTGTAAAATCGTGTAGGTTTCTATTGTTCACTCCTACAATGTCGACATCCTCACAAAGGTGACTGTCTATTTCTTTTTTATTATTCACTTCCAAAAGCACCTCCAAGCCAAGTTTTTTAGCGAAACGGGCTAATTCTTCACATCGTTTTTCCGGCAAAGCTGCAGCAATTAATAAGATACAATCTGCACCCACACTCCTTGCTTCGATCAGTTGGTATTCGTCAATAATAAATTCTTTTCGAAGTATCGGACAGGAGTTAAACTTTCGGGCTGTTTGGACATCCTCAAGGGTGCCTCCAAAATATTTGTGATCACTTAACACAGATAAAGCAGTAGCCCCTGCCTGAATGTAAGCCGTGCTAAGTTGTTCAACGTCAATTTGGGTATTGATGACTCCCTGACTCGGAGAACTTCTTTTTACTTCGGAAATGATACCCACCTTATCATCTCGTTTCAAATGCGCTTTCATAGACACAATCGGTCTATTGAAATAGATGCTTTCTTCAAGCGATTTTACCGAAACTTTTTCTCTTTGTTCCTTAACTTCCTGAGATTTATGGGCTAATATTTCTTCTAAAATACTCATAGCGTAAGTAGTGTATTAAATGCTTGATATGCTTTCCCTGATCGTAAAGAGTCGATAGCCATCTCGCGACATTCCGTTCTTGTTTTGTTGGGGAACGCCGTATGAATTGCCATTCCTGAATTGGCGATAACCACAGAATTTTGTGCTTCAGTACCTTTGCCCTTAAGGATATCGATAAAAATTTTAGCCGAAGATTCAATAGTATTTCCACCACTGATGGCTTTCGGATCCAATTTCTTTTCGAATAACTGATGTGGGCTCAAAAGCTCTTCTTTTTTCGGGCTTATCACCTTCACATCTCCTGTCAGACTAATTTCATCATAACCATCTAAAGAATGAACGATACGATATTCGATAGAACTTTCTTCATACAAATACTTGTAGTAACGTTGAAGTTCCAAAGAGAAAACTCCGACCAATTGTCCTTTTGGAAACGCAGGGTTTACCATGGGCCCAAGCATATTAAAAAAAGTTCGAACCCCCATATTTCTTCGAATAGGAGCTACCTCTTTCATCGCCGGATGAAATAAAGGAGCGTGGAGAAAACAAATTCCCGCACGATCAATTTGTCGTTCTATTTTATCAGCATCATTTGTGAATTGAAAGCCAAGATGTTCCAAAACATTTGATGAACCGCAAGAAGAACTCACACCATAATTTCCATGTTTGGCAACTTTGGCGCCTGCGCCCGCTGCCACAAAAGAGGATAGGGTGCTGATATTAAAAGTATCCTTTCCATCGCCTCCGGTACCGCAAAGATCTATGGGTGAATAAGCATCCAGGTCGACACGTTTACACAAATTTCTAAGGGCATCACGAAAACCTTTAAGTTCTTCAACCGTAATTCCACGCATTCGGAACACCGTTAAAAACGAACTAATTTGATAGGCGTTAAAATTCCCTTCTGAAATTTTAGTCAGCATTTCTTTTGCCTCTTCACAACTTAGCGTGTTGTGTTCGAAAAGATATTCTAAAGTTTCCTTCATGACTGAGCGATTTTTAAAAAGTTTCGGATCATTTGCTCTCCATATTCTGTCATAATACTTTCGGGATGAAATTGAATACCGTACAATTTTTGTGAGGAATCTGACAAAGCCATAATCGTCCCATGTTCATCTTCAGCTGTGACGGAAATATTTTCGGGTAAACCTTCACGAACCACTTCCCAGGAATGATACCTACCAACTTCAATTTTTTCAGGAATACCCTCAAAAATCTCTTCATTGGACATAATGCTTATCTTATTTTTTACGCCGTGATAAACCGTGGACATATTATGCAATTTTGCCCCTAAATATTCTGCGATTGCCTGATGACCTAAACATATTCCCAGCATAGGTTTTTTTCCTGCACAAGCAGCAATTATTTTCCCCATATTTCCTGCTTCCGAAGGTATGCCGGGACCAGGCGAAAGAATGATCAGGTCAAAACTTAAAGCTTCTTCCGGACTGATCTTATCGTTTCGATACACCTCATGCTCAATATTCATACTGCGAAACATGTGCACCAGGTTGTAGGTGAAACTATCGTAATTATCGAGTACTAAAAGTTTCATATTTCTACTGCATTTATGATGGCCCGACGTATTGCCGCTACCTTGTTATCAATTTCTTTTCGTTCACCCTGAGGTGTGCTTCCAACCACAATACCGGCTCCAGCCTGGTATGTAAGCGTGTTATTTTTACTTAAGGCCGAGCGAATTACAATGGCATGATTTACACTACCATCAAAACCAAAGTACCCGATAGCTCCTCCATAAAAATTACGTTTACTAGGCTCATTTTCATCTATGATCTGTAATGCTCTGTACTTTGGAGCTCCGGAAAGAGTTCCGGCAGGAAAAGTGTCAAAATAGAGATCTAAACTACTTTTACCCTCCAAAAGCTCACCACTTACCTTGCTCACCATATGTATGACATGAGAGTAATACTGTGTTTCGGCATACTCCTCCACTTTTACATTTTCGGCACTACGACTCAAGTCGTTTCTCGCCAGATCTACAAGCATAATATGTTCTGAGATCTCCTTAGGATTCTCTCTCATTTCTTGCGCTAGTCGCAAATCGTCTTGTGCATTTCCAGTTCGTTTTACAGTACCTGCAATGGGTGCAATCACTGCCTGATTATCTCGAACAGAAATCTGTAATTCCGGAGAAGAACCGAACAGTTTAAAATTGCCATAATCAAAATAGAAAAGGTATGGCGATGGATTAATGCTTCGAATACTTCGATACACATTAAATTCATCTCCTTTAAAACCTTGTTTGAATTCTCTGGACAAAACTACCTGAAAAACATCCCCTCGTCGGCAATGATTCGTGCCACGTGCCACTGCATTTTCATATTCCTGATCCGTTAAATTACTGGACTCATCCCCGGCTGTTGAAAACTTAAACTGCTCTGTACGCTCGATTTTTAATTGAGAATAAAGCTTTTTAAAATCCGGATCATCAGAATTAATAGGCGAAGTATCATACTTCAAAATGTAAAGTTGATTTTTAAAGTGATCTATCGCCAACACATATCTAAAAAGTTGATATTTCATGTCGGGATTATCCTTATGATCATCACTTTTAGGTCTCAATTTAATGTCTTCGAAATACTGCACGGCCTCAAATGAGGTGTAGCCAAACAATCCACATATTCCGATCGGGTTTTCGTTTTCTGCTTCTTCAAACTGAGATAAAAAGCCTTTAAAAACTTCCGTCATCTCGGTCATGGAATCCACTTCAAAATGATCTAATGAACCATCGAGATTTGAAATCGAATAATTTCTTTCGGTAGCCTCAAAACCCGCCATAGGCTGAAGACAAATAAAACTAAAACTATCTTCCTTACTATGATAATCAGAACTCTCCAACAAGAGAGCGTTGGGATAATGATCTCTCATTTTCAGATACGCGCCAACAGGAGTAATTGTGTCGGCTAAAACCTTAATACAGGTGCTGTAAATTTTGTGTTTCTTCATTTTTGCGCATAAAAAAGCCCGCAAGAAGCCGGCTTTGGTGAATGTATCGTTACTACAAGCTTATCTTCTCAGATTTCCATTCTAAAAAGCTTCACCACCAGACTGTAAAAGCTGTATTTGTTGTTTGTTGTCTGTTCATCGTTATTTTTTTAAGCAAAAAAAGACCCGCGAGAAGCGAGTCTTTTTAATATGATTGATACATAGCAGGGCTTCTCAGATTAACTAATCCAAGTCCACCAAATGCTATTTGTAACTTTGTTTTTCATAACTACATGCAATAATACAATTTTTTTTCAAATACATTTGACAATAAATAGACAAATTATTCTCCGTCATAATAAATTATAAATATTTTCCCCAAATGAGTTTGTGCCGGAAATTATCTCTAAACTTTATGTAAATTGCAGACCTAAAATTACTGCCAAAAAGCTATGAGTGACGAGCTGAAACACGAGTGTGGTGTCGCGATGATTCGCTTACTAAAACCACTAGAGTATTATCAGGAAAAGTATGGTACTTCTCTTTATGGCTTAAACAAAATGTACTTGTTGATGCAAAAACAAGTAAATCGTGGGCAAGACGGAGCCGGCTTGGCAAACATTAAACTGGACGTAAAACCCGGAAAAAGATACATCAGTCGTTACCGTTCCAATAAAGCCAATTCGGTACAAGATGTTTTCACCTACATCAACAAAAAGTTTGAAGATTTAGAAGAAAAACATCCCGGAAAAATGCAGGATGTACAATGGTTAAAGCAAAACGCGGCCTTTTCCGGAGAACTATTTTTAGGACACCTTCGCTATGGAACCTATGGAGGAAACAGCATAGAGCATTGCCATCCGTTCTTGCGTCAAAATAATTGGATGACAAGGAATCTGGTTCTGGCTGGAAACTTTAACATGACCAATGTTGATGAACTTTTTGATCAATTAATTGAATTAGGTCAGCATCCAAAAGAGAAATCCGATACAGTAACCATTCTCGAAAAAATAGGGCACTTCCTCGACGAAGAAAACAGTCAATTGTATCACGCAAATAAAGATCAGATAGAGGACAAGCAAGAAATGTCCAAGTTTATGGCTGCCAACATCAATGTACAAGATGTACTGGTAAATTCTGCTAAAAAGTGGGATGGTGGTTACGTGATGTGTGGTTTAATGGGGCATGGAGATGCATTTGCTCTTCGGGATCCTGCAGGAATACGCCCGGGGTTCTACTACAAAGACGAAGAGGTTGTTGTGGTAGCTTCAGAGCGTGCCGTTATTCAAACAGCCATGAATGTTCCTCAGGAATCTATTTCAGAAATTACGCCCGGTCACGCTCTGATCATCAAAAAAGATGGTCGCGTGAGTATGGATGAGGTTACCAAGCCTTTGGAAAAGAAAGCTTGTTCTTTTGAACGTATTTATTTCTCCAGAGGAAATGATGCCGACATCTACAATGAACGCAAAAACCTGGGTAAACTAATTAGCCCTAAGGTGATGAAAAGTATCGGTGGAGATTTGAAAAATTCAGTTTTCTCATTTATTCCTAACACTGCTGAAACTTCTTTTTATGGAATGGTAGAAGGACTGGAGCTACTTTACAAAGATAAGCAGGCCCAGAGGGTATTAGACTTAGGGAGTAATTGCACTACAGCACAGATAAAAGAAATTTTTTCTGTACGTCCACGGGTTGAGAAAATCGCCATAAAAGATGCAAAACTAAGAACCTTTATTACCGACGATAACAATAGAGACAGCCTCGTAGGTCATATTTACGACATTACTTACGGACAAGTTAGTGAAAAGGATAATTTAGTCATGATCGATGATAGTATTGTAAGAGGTACTACATTGAAGAAGAGTATTCTTAGAATATTAGACCGTCTTCATCCGAAAAAAATCGTCATCATTTCCTCAGCACCTCAAATTCGTTACCCGGATTGTTATGGTATCGATATGGCAAAGATGGGCGATTTCATAGCCTTTAAAGCAGCGATAGAATTATTAAAAGACAGAGGGCTTGAATCTATCATACAAGAAGTTTATCAAAAATGTAAAGCTCAGGTTGATCTGCCAAGCGAAGAGGTGATTAATTATGTGAAAGAAATTTACAAACCTTTTACTCCGGAAGAAATTTCTACTAAAATAGTAGAACTATTGAGACCGGAAGATATTAACACAAAAGTAGAAATCATATTCCAGGGAATAGAAGAGCTACATCAAGCCTGCCCTAATCATAAAGGTGATTGGTACTTTACCGGTGACTATCCAACTATCGGAGGGAATAAAGTAGTTAACAAAGCTTTTATGTACTACGTAGAAGGAAACAACAAAAGAGCCTACTAAAGAAATGATTAATTGTCAAATCGGAGAATAGAGTATTTTAGTAGGTTGGTAGATTAGTAGGTATTTTGGTGCCAGATAAATAGGATGTTAAATTTAGTAACATAAAAGAATACGTAGGTTATCTATGGGATTCTGAAACAAACCTGCCTAACGGCAAAGGCAGGTTCAGAATGACCCCAACAACCAACAACCAACAACCAAAGTGACTTTATGAAAAAAATAGCACTACTCTTAGCCCTTTTTTTTCCTTTCATACTTCTTGCTCAAGATTGTTCCAAGGTGAACAAAAAAACAATAAAGCGTTTACAAACAGATATTAATAAATTGGCTAGCGACCAAATGGAAGGTCGCGAACCCGGTACTGCCGGTGAGATAAAAGCACGCGATTTTATTATTGGTAGAATGCAGGAAATAGGTCTTACTCCAAAAGGAACAGAAAGCTTTATCCAGGCATTTTCCTACTTCGAAAAAGTGAAGCAAAAACCCAATAAAACCAAATTAAGTTTGAATAATAAAAAGCTGAAGTTAAATCATCAGTTTTACCCAATAGATCTTTCTTCAAATGGACAAATAGAAGACGTCCCGGTAATATCTGTTGGCTATGGAATACACATGCCAGACCAAGGGTATTCTGATTACGAACGTTTGGACGCAGATGTAAACGGTTACATTGCTTTCATGGATATTTCTTCACCAAAAGATTTAAATGCAAAAGCGCCTGATCTCTCAAACAGAGCCACAGAAGCCTTAGATCGAGGTGCTCTAGCCATATTACTGTACAATTCCGACAAAGGAACAGAAGTACCAAGCCCCTCTTTTAACCGAATAAAAAAAATCGGGATTCCTGTGGCATACATAAAAGCCTCCGCCTTTACAAATGTTCCGATAGAATTCGTTGAAAATGCCAGTTTATCGGTAACTCAATATGAAGTACCAACTCAGGCGCATAACATCATCGGATTTATCGACAATGGCGCAGAGAGAACTGTAGCGATTATGGCACATTACGACCATTTAGGTTACGGAGGAGAGGCTTCTAAATACAGGGGGCCAAGAAAAATACACAATGGGGCAGATGATAATGCCAGTGGAACTGCTGCCCTTTTGGAATTGGCATATTTCTTAAAAAAGAACAAGCTTAAAGAAAAAAACAATTTTTTATTTATTGCCTTTTCAGCTGAAGAAAAAGGCCTCTTAGGTTCTCGATACTATGTGATGAACCCTACATTGGATTTAAATAACATAAACTATGTGTTAAACATGGATATGATAGGAAGAATGGAAACAAATATGCCACTAACCATTGAGGGAATTGGTAGTTCATTAATTTGGGAATCTTCTTTGAAAGAACTTGAATGTGAGGCTTTTCCCTTGACCTTAAAGAAAAGAGAAGACGGACCCTCAGACCACGCAGCTTTCTATTACGCCGGCATCCCTTCACTACATTTTTGGACCGGAAAACACGATGACTATCACAAACCGAGTGATGATGCAGAAAAGATTAACTTTGAAGCCGAATCACAAATTATTTCTTTTATGGAATCCTTCATTTTATTGATGGATAGCAAAGGAAAGATTGATTTTTATTTGAGAGAAAAATAAATGAGTACAGATAAAAAAATAGCCGTAATAGGTGGTGGTAGCTGGGCAACAGCTATTGTGAAAATATTGGCAAATAATGTCGATGAACTCTTATGGTGGATGCGTAATGAAGAAGCTGCGCAACACATTAGAGAAACGCAGCATAATCCTCGTTATTTAAGCGGTGCACGTATTAACACAGATGTTGTTCGTGTAAGTAGCGACTTGAAAACTACTTGTGAAGAAGCAGATGTAATTGTATTAGCGATTCCTTCAGCATTCTTGCATTCAACCTTATCTACTTTACAAATTGATTTAAGCTCTAAAACATTTTTCTCAGCCGTTAAAGGGATTATTCCGGAGCACAATAAAATTGTTGGAGAATACATTCAAAATGAATACAACGTACCCTTAAATCAAATTGGAGTTATTACAGGGCCGTGTCATGCCGAAGAGGTGGCTTTAGAACGTCTTTCTTATTTAACGGTTGCCTGCGAAGATATTTCTGTAGCCGAATTTATGGCAGATCAGTTAGCTTGTCGTTACATTAAAACGACTACTTCCGACGATATTTACGGTACAGAATATTCTGCCGTGTTAAAGAATGTTGTTGCTGTTGCCGCGGGTATTGCTCATGGTTTGGGCTATGGCGATAATTATCTTTCTGTATTAGTTTCGAATGCGATCCGCGAAATAAAACGCTTTGTAGACACCGTACATCCTATTACAAGAGATATTAAAGATTCGGCGTATTTAGGCGATTTATTGGTAACGGCTTATTCAAAGTTTAGTCGTAACAGAACTTTTGGAACTTACATCGGTAAAGGCTATTCGGTAAAAGCTGCTCAAATGGATATGAATATGATCGCCGAAGGTTATTATGCGGTAAAATGCATTAAGGAGATCAATAAGGAATTTGAAGTAAAAATGCCAATTACCGATTCTGTTTACCGTATTGTCTACGAAAAGATGTCTCCTAGATTAGAGTTCAAATTACTTTCTGAAGAATTGGATTAACTTTCCTTGTAACCTTGTACGTAAAAAACTTCGAATAGGTAAGAACGTACACCACATGTAGTATGCATTAAATAAGAAAAGTTACTTTTGCAAAAAGAAACAGATGAATGTCATTCTAACAGGCGTTACAGGAACTTTAGGTTCTCAGATTCTTTACCGGCTATTGCAGCAGGAAGAACTTGATACTATTTTTCTTTTAATACGTAAAAAAGGTAGGATTACTGCTAAGTCAAGGCTGAAAAGTATCTTGACTAATGAGGCGGCTCCGGATTCTGTTATTCAAAATAGCAAGGCTATTTTAGAAAAGGTAAATGTTTTAGAAACAACTGAATTTTTAAGCCCTGCTAATTATTTATCGGTTTCAGAAAAAAACTATTTTATTCATTCTGCAGGATGCGTTAACCTTACTACGGATCGCTCTCAAAAAGAAGTGCTTTTTAAAGAGAACCTGGAGTTTACAAAAACCATCTTCGAAGCATTTTCATCTTACATTACTAAGTTTACTTACATTAGTACTGCCTTTAGTATCGGCGATATTGGTGGTTTAATCGACAACAATTATCACAACAAAGAGCCGAAATACAGAAACTTTTACGAAGCATCTAAACATGCCACAGAGAAATTTCTTAGAGAAAAAGGAAATAAATTAGGGGTGGAAATACAGATTTTACGCCCTAGTGTTTTAGGTGGGAACATATTCAAGACCTCAAAATATTTTATTTCTAAATACATGGTGTATTACCTTGTTGGAAAATTCTTTCACAACACCCCTCTAGTAAAAGGAACCTCAATACGATTAGCGCTTAATAGCGAAACAGGCTTAAATATTGTTCCTGTAGATTATGTCGCGAAAGTAATTGCTACGGTATTTACCAAAAACATCGAACAGTTAAACATTGTGCAACGTAAGAGCACCAATGTACTTAATGGAATGAAGAGAATTATTGACGCAGTGGGGTTTAAGGATTACACCTTTGTAAATACCTCTGACGATTGCTTTGTTCCGGAAACTAAAAATAAATTAGAAGAGATCTACTACAAAACTATTGGATTACATTTAAACAAATACATCACCTCAAGCCCGTATGAATTCGACACCAATCTTTTAGAATCTATTGTACCTATGCCCACTTACAATGTAGAAGATTATTTGACGGATACGATTAGCTATGCCAAAAACAATGATTTTAAAAGTGCATGGTAAACAAGGGTAATGAATAATGACCAATGATTAATGATTAATTAATCATTGTTGAGTCGGAGAAGAACGTATTTCAGTAGATTAGTAGGTTTGTATTTTGGTGCCAGGTAGACAGGATGTTAAAATTTGAAGTAAAGTGTAAAATGATTACCATGGTTAACAATCATTAATCAGTCATTATTAATCAGTCATTATTAATTATGATGATCGTCTCTTAAAAAGTGGAACTTTAGAGCAAGCCTCACCATAACCTAAAGTTTTCACCACGGGTTGCAGTAGCGCACAAAGCTCCACATAAGTAGATTCCGGAACCGGTACTTTTGAACAGCCTTTAACGATCACAAATTTATCTTGTAATTCAGTCAAATCTATTTTTTGAAGAGCTCTAGTGTAAAGATGTTTGTTAAGATCTTCGAGAGAACCTTTAATAACCGTTTTTGAAAGAGGGGAAACAGCACTGGCTACCAACATAAATGCCCAGGCAGGAACAATCGCATCTGTAGTGATGTCAATGGCGATATTACAATCCCGGCAATACGACCAGTCATTTGATTTAACAAAGGCACGAAAGTCTCGTTCACGAAGTATCATACCCTCGTAAAGGTGATCTTTCAAGTCGATGAATACACGCTTATCCGAATCGTAATAATCTTCCAGATTAAGCGTAATCAAGCCCGACTGATCAACTTTGTTAATTATTTCGTCCATATTTTTAGAATTCAGGAGACAGGAGACAGTAAACAAATTAACAATTAATTAAAGAAATCCAAGTTCAAGCTGCGCCTCTTCACTCATCATCTCTTTGGTCCAGGTAGGTTCAAAAACCATGATTACTTTTACCTCTTTTGCCTCATCAATAGAACTCACCTTTTCCTTCACCTCTTCAGGCATGGTTTCAGCTACAGGACAAGAAGGCGATGTCAGCGTCATATCGATTTCAATATCCCCTTCCTCACTTACGCGAACGTCGTAAATTAATCCCAGTTCGTAAATGTCAACCGGAATTTCCGGATCGTAAATACTGTGTAGTACTTCTACTACCTTTTCGCCTAGGGCTTGCATTTGCTCTTCGTTCATCATCTTTTTTTTAGGTTTCAGTTGACAACTGATTGCTACTTAGCCTGGAAAGCCAAGGCGTAAAACTTCATTTGTTTGATCATTAAAACCAGACCATTTGATCTATTCATCGACAAATGTTCTTTTAGACCTATGGCATCAATAAAATGCAGTTCGTTGTCGATAATATCCTTACATTTTTGCCCGTCGAATACGCGCACCAACAATGCTACCAGGCCTTTGGTGATAATGGCATCACTATCGGCAGTAAATCGAGCTTTATCGCCCTCTTTCTTCGCATGCAACCAAACTTTCGACTGACATCCTTTGATCAAGTTGTCATCTACCCGATCCGTCTCATCGATTAGCGGAATATCTTTACTCGATTCAATTAAGTAATCATACTTCTGCATCCAATCGTCGAACAAATCAAATTCGTCGATAATCTCTTCTTGTATCTCTTGAATGGTCATCTATCCAAACATTTGTTTCACCTTGTGAATACCTTTAATAAAAACATCAATTTCCTCTTTTGTGTTGTACACAGCAAAGGAAGCTCGTATGGTACCGGGAATGTCAAAGCGATCCATTACAGGTTGTGCACAATGGTGTCCCGTACGAATAGCGATCCCCAATTTATCTAAGATGGTTCCTGCATCGTAAGGGTGAATGCCTTCAATAAGGAAAGAAACCAGCCCGGCCTTATTTTTCGCTTCACCTACAAAGCGAATGCCACCCACTTCTTTTAATTTTTCTGTAGCATAAGCCAATAATTCGGCTTCTTGTGCAGCAATATTTTCTATTCCAATTTCTTCTATGAAACGAATACAAGCTTCCAAACCAATACCACCTGCAATATTAGGTGTTCCTCCTTCAAACTTAAAAGGAAGATCGTTGTAAGTTGACCCTTCAAATTTCACCTCTTTAATCATCTCTCCACCGCCGTGATAGGGAGGCATTTTCTCTAGAATTGCTTTCTTACCATACAACACCCCTACACCTGTAGGGCCATACATTTTATGAGCAGAGAAACAATAGAAATCACAATTTAATGCTTGCACATCAACAGTGGTATGAGGTGTTGCCTGAGCTCCATCAATTAAAACCAAAGCACCTTTAGCCTGAGCCAAAGGGATCATTTCTTCGATCGGGTTTATGGTTCCCAGTGCATTCGAAATATGATTTACGGCAAGTAATTTTGTCTTATCGTTCAATAAATTACGATAAGCATCCATATCGAGCTCTCCAGAATCTAAAACTGGAATAACTTTTAATACAGCACCCGATTGTTCGCAAGCCATTTGCCAGGGAACGATATTGGAATGGTGCTCGATGGCGGAAATAATAATTTCATCACCTTCTTTAAATAACCAACGAGACAAACAAGAAGCCACCAAATTAATAGACTCTGTAGTTCCGCGGGTAATGATGGTTTCTTCAATAGAACCGGCATTAATAAAACGACGTACCGCCTCGCGAGCCACTTCGTATTTATCCGTTGCCTGCTGACTCAAAAAGTGCACACCACGGTGAATATTACTATTCTCCTTATTGTAATAATGAGTAACGGCATCAATAACCATTTGTGGCTTTTGGCTGGTAGCCCCATTATCAAAATAGATCAAAGGACAACCATGAACTTCCTGATGAAGAGCCGGAAATTGTGCGCGTATGTTTTTAATATCTAAAGCCATTACAGATTTACTTCATTCAACTCTAAATCCACCTTCAACTCACAGGCAACTAAGTTAATAAGTTGTTCTTTAAGTTCAGGAATGGTAATATTTTTAAGGGTATCTCCTGCAAAGGCAAACATCAGAAATGCTTTTGCTTCCTTCCGGGGGATACCTCTAGATTGCATGTAGAACAAAGCCTCATCATCGAGTTGACCAATCGTACATCCATGAGAACAGGCAACATCATCAGCAAAAATCTCCAGCTGAGGTTTTGTATCTATTACGGCATGATCCGTTAGTAAAAGGTTGTTGTTTTGTTGAAAGGCATTGGTTTTTTGAGCGTCTCTACGCACCATTACTTTTCCGTTAAACACGCCTTTTGACTTCTCGTCGTAAATACCCTTGTACAGCTGATTTGATTGGCAATTAGGCACCGCGTGATCCACAAATGTATGGTGATCTACCACAGTATTTCCCTTCAACAGGGTAATGGCATCCATATGCGCCTCAGCATGTTCGCCGGCAAATTCAAAATGCAGATTGTTTCTCGTTAACTCACCGCCAAACGCAAAAGTATCAACCAAAGCATTGCTACTTGTGCCCTGCTTTACAAAAGTACTATCAACAAGCGTTGTAGTTTTCCGGTCGTTCTGAACTTTAAAATGTTTGAAATGAGATTCATTTCCAACCGACGTTTCTGTAACTACATTAGTAAAAACAGATTCATCACTCAAGGATTGATGGCGCTCTAAAATTTGAACTTCAGCTCGGTCTTCTACAACAAACAGGTTTCGAACCTGATTCATCATCGCTCGACTGCTATCATTATTTATGTAAATGATCTGGATCAGCTTATCGACAACAGTTCCCGCTTTTACATAAACAAAGGCTCCTTCCTGAGCATAGGCTGTATTTAAAGCAACCATACTCTGTTGCGTATCGGCAAGTTTGCCGTAATACTTATTAAAGATCTCTGATTTCCCTTCAAAAGCATCTTTCAGATGGCTAACGAAAAATTTATCCTGACTTGTAATATTCGATAGAGATGCATTAAAAACACCGTTTACAAAAACGACTTTGTATGAATCGATTCCCGTACATAAAAACGGATCTACATCTTCTGATTTAATGTCAGAACTGAAACCATCAGCAAGATCATAATCATGCTTAATGCTTTTATTCAGGGGCGTGTATTTCCACTCTTCATCTTTGGTTGTAGGGAAACCTTTGGCTTTAAAAACTTCAATTCCTTCAGCACGCAATTTACGTAAGCTGTCGGTTTCGGAGCCATTTAAGCTTTTCCCAAACTTATCAAAAGAGCTGATTAATTTTTCTTGTAATTTCAAGGCTTGCTTTTTTAGGCTTCAATTTCTTGTTTGATCCAATCGTATCCTTTCTCTTCCAATTTAATTGCGAGATTTTTGTCGCCCGACTTCACGATTTTTCCATCAAATAAAACGTGAACGAAATCAGGAATGATATGATCTAAAAGACGTTGATAGTGTGTAATCACCATCACCGCATTGTCTTCGTTTTTAAGCTTATTAACGCCATTGGCAACAATTTTTAAAGCATCAATATCCAAACCGGAATCTGTCTCATCTAAAATTGCCAATTTAGGATCTAACATAGCCATTTGGAAAATCTCGTTACGCTTTTTCTCTCCTCCCGAAAATCCTTCATTGATGGAACGCGACATAAAAGTCTTGTCCATTGCAAGCAATTGTTGTTTCTCACGCATCAACTTTAATAAGTCTTTAGCTTCCATCGGTTCTAAGCCTCTGGCTTTACGACTTTCGTTGATGGCTGTTTTGATGAAGTTGGTTACCGAAACACCCGGAATCTCTACCGGGTATTGGAAGGATAGGAAAACACCGGCATGAGCGCGCTCTTCAGGAGCCAGATCCATAATGTCTTTACCTTCAAATTCGATGGTTCCTGCTGTTACTTCGTATTCTTCACGTCCGGCGATTACAGCAGAAAGGGTACTCTTTCCGGCACCGTTTGGTCCCATAATGGCATGTACCTCTCCTTTATTAATTTCTAAGTTGAGTCCTTTGATGATCTCTTTTCCTTCGATCTCAACTTTTAGGTCTTGTATCTTGAGCATGTTTTGTGTCTTTGGCTTTAGGTGTTAACCTACACTTCCTTCTAATGAAAGTGAAAGTAATTTTTGTGCTTCCACGGCAAATTCCATGGGAAGCTGGTTGAGTACATCTTTACAATATCCATTCACAATCAATCCGATCGCTTCATCGGTTCCGATACCTCTTTGGTTACAGTAGAAGAGTTGATCTTCACCAATTTTAGAGGTGGTGGCTTCGTGTTCTATGCGGGCTGATTTATTTTTTACTTCGATGTATGGGAAGGTGTGCGATCCACAAGTATCTCCCATCAATAGTGAATCACATTGAGAGAAGTTACGTGCATTTTCGGCACCTTTCATAATTTTTACCAATCCACGATAATTCCCATTACTATGTCCGGCAGAAATCCCTTTAGAGATAATAGTACTCCTGGTATTTTTACCGATATGAATCATTTTGGTTCCGGTGTCGGCTTGTTGGTAGTTATTTGTTACCGCTACCGAAAAGAATTCTCCTACCGAGTTGTCCCCTTTTAAAATACAAGAAGGATATTTCCAGGTTACTGCCGATCCTGTTTCAACCTGAGTCCAGGAGATTTTTGCGCTTTTATGACAAATTCCTCTTTTAGTAACGAAGTTGAAAACACCACCAATACCCTCTTTATTTCCAGGATACCAGTTTTGAACCGTAGAGTATTTGATCTCTGCATCGTCAAGGGCGATCAATTCAACGACAGCAGCGTGCAATTGATTTTCATCTCTCGATGGTGCCGTACACCCTTCCAAATACGAAACATAAGAGCCTTCATCGGCAATTAACAGGGTGCGTTCAAACTGCCCTGTTCCGGCCTGATTAATACGGAAGTAAGTGGATAACTCCATAGGGCAACGCGTTCCTTTTGGAATGTAACAGAAAGAACCGTCAGTAAATACTGCTGAGTTTAAAGCAGCATAAAAGTTATCCGTTTTAGGAACTACTGTCCCTAAATATTTTTTCACCAATTCCGGATGCTCCTGAATCGCTTCGCTGATCGAACAAAAAATAATTCCCAAATCGCCTAATTTCTCTTTGAATGAAGTTGCTACGGATACCGAGTCAACCACAATGTCAACAGCCACACCTGTCAGGTGCTTTTGTTCTTCTAAAGAGATGCCAAGCTTTTCGAAGGTCTTTAACAACTCGGGATCTACCTCATCCAAACTCTCCAAAGTTTTCTTAGGCTTTGGCGCAGAGTAATAAGAAATCGATTGTAGATCAGGTTTATTGTAAGTGACGTTTGCCCATTCCGGCTCTGTCATCTTTTGGAATTTTCTAAAAGCATCCAGTCGCCAGGCCAATAACCAATCGGGTTCGTTTTTTTTCATGGAAATCAAACGAATTACATCCTCATTCAAACCCTTTTTAATGGTATCTGACTCGATGTCGGTAACAAAACCGTATTTGTATTCGGCGTTCGTTACTTCTTGTAATATTTTGTCTTCTTCACTCAACTTCGTTGATAGTTAAAAGTTAAACGTTCAAGATTGAAAGTTCAAAGTTGAAAATTTAACTCGTTTTTATTTCAAAATTCTGCAAGTACTTAATGAATCCGGCAAGCATTTCCTGATTTCAATCATTTACAATTAAACGGCAAAACTTTCACCGCATCCACAGGTACGAGTTGCATTAGGATTGTTAAAAGTGAAACCTTTTCCGTTTAGACCTCCTGAGAAATCTAAAACGGTTCCCGCTAAATAAAGCAGGCTTTTCTTATCGATTAAGATGCGAACATCATTGTCTTCGATCAGCTTGTCTCCTTCTGGCATGTCCTTAATAAAATCCAGCTTGTATGACAAGCCCGAACAACCTCCGCTGGAAACACCTACTTTTACATAAGCATCTTCGCCAAGGCCCTCTTCCTCAAGCAGAGAGAAGATTTTTTTCTTTGCTGTTTCTGTTACACTAACCATATTTTAATCCATCGTTATTTTAAACAATTCTAAATAAGGTGGTTTCAATTTGCAAATATACGAAATAAATCTCTTTTTGAATTCAATTTTTTTCGAATCAATACCGCATAAAAACGTAATTTTGCCCCATGAGCATATTCGAAAATAAAGAACAGGAATTTACCTCGATCTCTAGTTTGGGAGAATTCGGGTTGATCGATCAGATCACCAAAGATGTAAAGCATTACAACGACTCAACTCTGAAAGGTATTGGAGATGATGCTGCAGTCATTAAAATTGGCGACTTATGTCAGGTAGTATCTACAGACCTATTGGTAGAGGGGGTGCATTTTGACCTGGCCTACGCACCATTGAAACACTTAGGATACAAGGCAGTTGTTGTAAACTTATCGGATATCTGTGCGATGAATGTTATTCCTAGTCAGATCACGGTTTCTTTGGCACTTTCGAATCGCTTCCCTTTGGAAGCGGTGGAAGAATTGTATGCCGGAGTGAAATTGGCCTGCAAGCATTACCAGGTAGACCTGATTGGTGGAGATACGACAAGTTCTATGTCCGGTTTGATGATTAGCGTTACTGCTATGGGAACAGCTAAAGAAGAAGATATCGTGTATCGCTCCGGAGCAAAAGAGAAAGATCTAATCGTAGCCACCGGTGATTTAGGCGGAGCCTACTTAGGTTTGCAAATCTTAGAGCGGGAAAAGGCGGTTTTCATGGAAGATAAAAATATGCAACCCGATTTACATGGTTCTGAATATGTGCTCGAAAGACAATTAAAGCCCGAAACTAGAAAAGATGTTGTGGAAATGTTTATGAAAATGGAGTTAAAACCAACTTCTATGATCGACATTTCTGACGGCTTGTCTTCGGAGTTAATGCATTTGGCAAAAGCATCTGATCTGGGACTTCAGGTTTACGAAGAAAAAATTCCGGTTGACCCTGCCGTAATGACGATTGCTGAAGAATTCAATCTAAATGGAGTTACCTGTGCTTTGAATGGTGGCGAAGATTACGAATTACTCTTCACAGTAGCTCAAAAAGATTACGACAAGATCAAGGCAAATCCGAACATGACCGTGATCGGTTACATGGTAGATAAAAATTCAGGAACAAATCTGGTGACCCATGATGCCAAGGTAATCCCCTTAACAGCACAGGGTTGGAATTCGCACGACAAAGAACTGTAAGTTGGTTGTTAGTTGGTGGTTGGTCTCGGGCTTATCGAAAGATAGCATGTTTTTTAACGGCAAAGAACCTTTTGAATGACCTCAATGGCCATTTTCGGATTTTCCCAATGACTCATATGACCTGCCTGTTCAATTTCTAAAAAATTGGCGCCATTATTTAAGGCCTCCTGTCTTAAGGTATTAATACTTAATAAAGGATCTAAAGTTCCGGCGATGTATGTTTTCTTCCCCGAAAAATCTTTTAAACTCTGATTTGCATCTTTTCTCTGTTGCATTCCCTTAAGTGCAGCACTAATTCCATTTGGATTTAAACTTTTAGCTGCTGCGATCATTTTTTGAATTTGTGCTTTACACGCCTCTTGAAATTGCTTCGGAAATAAAAAAGGAATCGCTGTTTTTAGGTAAACATTTTGCTTGTCTTTAAGCGTTTTAATTGCTCTGTCACGGCCGCTCTTTTTCTCTTCAGAATCTGCATTTGAGGTAGAATGAAACAGACAAATGTGTTCTATTTTATCAGAGTACATTTCCAAAAGTGCAAGCGAAACATACCCACCCATTGAATGTCCAATAAGAGTAAATTTATCAACCTTAAGCTCCAGAAGTACTTGGTGGACGCATGCCGCAAAAAGCTTCATAGAATGGATCTCTTCAATACAATCGGATTTCCCAAATCCGGGTAAATCAATACGGATGACCTGACGTGTTTTAGAAAGTTCGTCAGCAACCTCATCCCACATACTCAGGTTTTCGAGAAAGCCGTGGATGAGCACCACAACTTCTCCCGAACCTTCATTTTTGTAATGTATGTTTTTCTTCTTGTGTAAGAAATAGGGCATTCGTTATTGGTTTGACGTAATAATCCGGTAAAGGTAAAATAATTATCAGCAGTCAGCTTTCATAGCCCCGCATTTGCGGGGCTGCGACAGGCACTACCGAAACTCTCAAGCCCCGAAGGGGCGTAACTAAAAAATAGCTGTCGGGATTGCCGTCCTTCGACAAGCCTGCCTACCGTCAGGCAGGCCTGCCTGCGGTAGGCAGGCTCAGGATGACAATTTGTGTTTCTCCGATACAACAATTTTTAACTTTCAATTTTTAACTTCTCTCATCAAAGCTTCGATCTCATCAGCTTCCAAAGGAATGTTAGCCATCAAATCTTTAGGCCCGTTTTCAGTAACGAGAATATCATTTTCTAAACGGATGCCCAGATTTTCTTCCGGGATGTAAATTCCAGGCTCGCAAGTAAACACCATCCCCGCTTCGATAGGTTTTGTCCACGAACCAACGTCGTGTACATCCAAACCTAAATAGTGGGAAGTTCCGTGCATAAAGTATTTTTTGTAAGCAGGCCAATCCGGACTTTGCTCATCAACATCTTCCTGAGTGATTAAACCTAAACCAAGCAATTCCTTTTCCATCAACTTCCCTACTTCTGCGTGGTATTCGTGAAGAAACGTTCCCGGAACGAGCATTTTTGTTGCCGCTTTCATAACTCTTAATACCGCATTGTACACCTCTTTTTGGCGTTTGGTAAATTCCCCACTTACAGGAACACAACGCGTCATGTCGGAAGCATAATTGGCATACTCAGCAGCAAAATCCATTAAAATAACATCTCCGTATTTACATTCGCGATTATTATCGATGTAATGTAAAACACAGGCACTTTCTCCCGAAGCAATAATCGGAGTGTAAGCAAAACCACGAGATCTGTTTCTGATAAATTCGTGAATGATATCCGCTTCAATTTCGTATTCCATCACCCCCGGCTTAATCGTTTTAAGGATCTTACGAAAAGATGATTCTGTCAGATCACAAGCCTTCTGAATAAGGGCTACCTCTACCTCATCCTTAATAGCACGAATTTTATGCATGATCGGCGCACTACGCTCATAGCCGTATGTGGGGTAAGTTTCACGGATCCATTTTCCAAAACGGGCATCGCGGGTTTCTACTTCGATTGTAGCTCTTAAATGTTCATTGCTGTTTAGGTAAACGTGTTTCACTTCGTTCATTAAAGTCTGTAAAATTGTTTCGAGCTGACTGATCCAGTAAACGGTTTTAATCCCCGAAGTTTCAAAAGCTTTTTCTTTGGTGAGCTTTGCCCCTTCCCAAACGGCAATATGTTCGTTGGTTTCTTTTAAGAATAAAATTTCACGATGTTTTGCCTGGAAAGAATCGGGAAAAATAACCAGAATGGACGCTTCCTGATCTACACCTGAAAGGTGAAACAGATCATTGTTTTGACGAAATTCCATAGTTCCATCTCCATTGGTAGGCATGATATCATTGGAATTAAATAGCGCCAAAGAATTCGACTTCAATTCTTTACAGAATCGTTCTCTATTTCTAATAAAA
>Ga0208881_1000165_pt1 | contig 21623 bp, 22 predicted proteins | sample Knorr_S23_td_AAI_FD_185610 | JGI IMG/M metagenome (GOLD analysis project Ga0208881, IMG submission 185610) | Marine microbial communities from Southern Atlantic Ocean transect - Knorr_S23_td_AAIW_ad_876m_LV_B (SPAdes) (version 2) | ecosystem: Environmental > Aquatic > Marine > Oceanic | place... | reverse complement strand
ATTACCAGTTGCTTCCAGGATCGCACCAACGGCGTAAACGCCGGCGATCTGGGACGACCAGTTGTGGATCGGCAACTTGATCGCATCAGACGAATCCGCAGCAGCGGGAGCCTCGGCAGCAGCAGGTGCAGCCGTGGTAGCCGGCGCAGCCGTCGTAGCCGGAGCGGCCGTGGTAGCCGGAGCCGCGTCGTCAGCGTCGTCGCTGCCACACGCGGACACGACGAGCGCTAGCGCAGCCAGCACCGCAACAAACCTCATTCGTTTCCTGGTCACTTTCCTGTCTCCCTCCGACCGGATCGCCCTACGGGCGCGCCCGTTCACATAGTTGAAGTCTTCGGACCCTAAGAGCCTGTGACGCAAGACACAAACTCGAGTACGCATTTCGACGGGTTAACCGCCGACCAGATGGCAGGCGACCCCGTGCCCCGGAGCGACCTCCCGCCACGCCGGCACCTCGCTCCGGCAGCGTTCCACGGCCTCCGGACAGCGGGTACTGAACGGGCAGCCGGGTGGTGGGTGAGACGGGCTGGGAATGTCCCCCTCGAGGATGATCTTCACCCGGGTCGCCTCCACGACCGGATCCGGAACCGGAGCCGACGACTGCAGCGCCCGGGTATAGGGATGAAGCGGTTCGGCGTACAGGGAGTCGACGTCGGCGAGCTCCATGATCTTGCCGAGGTACATCACCGCCACCCGATCGGCTATGTGGCGGACCATGCCCAGGTCATGGGAGATGAACAGGTAGGTGAGGCCCAGCAGGTTCTGCAGTTCCTCCATGAGGTTGACGACCTGGGCCTGGATGGAGACGTCCAGGGCAGCGATCGGCTCGTCACAGACGATGAAGTCGGGGTTCAGCGCGATGGCCCTGGCGATGCCGATCCGCTGCCGCTGCCCGCCCGAGAACTCATGTGGGTAGCGGTTGGCGTGCGACGGGTCGAGGCCGACCAGGCGCAGCAATTCCTCCACCCTCTCCTGGCGCTCCCTGGACGACGACGTTCTGTGCTCCAGGAGGGGCTCGCCGATGATCGAGCTGACGGTCATCCGGGGGTTCAGCGAGGCGTGCGGATCCTGGAACACCATCTGCATGCGGGGCCGTGTGCGGCGCAGCTCGCCTGCGGCCAGGCCGACCAACTCGACGCCGTCAAACACCACACTGCCCTCGGTGGCCTTCTCGAGTTGGAGGATGGTGCGGCCGATGGTGGACTTGCCGGACCCGGACTCCCCGACCAGCGCGAGGGTCTCGCCACGACGGATGTCGAACGACACCCCGTCGACGGCCCGCACGGCTCCGACCTGGCGACGGAACATGCCCTTGGTGACCGGGAAGTGCTTCTTCAGGCCCCTGACGCTGACGAACACGTCGGATCCGGGCGCCTCCGCGGCGGTCGAGACGCCGTGCGAGCTAGCGGTGGACACGTGGACTGTCCTCGTCGATGTCCCACCAGCAGGCCAGCTGACGGGTCCCGGATATCGCCACCAGGGCCGGATCCTCCCGGTGGCACCGGTCATGGACGTGTGGACAACGGGGAGCGAACGAACAGCTGGTCGGACGGTCGCGCATGTCCGGTGGCTGACCCTCGATGTTGACCAGCTTCTGCCCCCTCACCGCGGCGGACGGTAACGAGGCCAGGAGACCGCGCGAGTAGGGGTGCTGCGGCGATGCGTAGAACTCGTCCACCGGCGCGTCCTCAACGATCCGACCGGCGTACATGACCACCACCCGGTCCACGAGGCCGGCCACCACCCCGAGGTCGTGAGTGATCCAGATGACCGCCATCCCCAACTCTCGGCGGAGCCTCTTGACCAGTTCCAGGATCTGGGCCTGGATGGTCACGTCCAACGCCGTGGTCGGCTCGTCGGCCACGAGGATCCTCGGTCGACACGCCAGGGCGATGGCGATCATCACCCGCTGGCGCATGCCCCCCGAAAGCTCGTGCGGGAAGCTGCGAAGGCGCTCCTCGGGCGAAGGGATCCCGACCAGCTGCAGCAGTTCCAGGGCCTGTCGACCGAGTTCGGTCGACCGGCCGGGCTGGTGGATCCGGAGGGACTCCATGATCTGGTAGCCGACGGTCAGGACGGGGTTCAGCGACGTCATCGGATCCTGAAATATGAACCCGACCTTCCCGCCCCGAACCAGCCGCAGTTCGTCGAGGTCCATGGCCAGTAGGTCCCGACCCTCGAAGATCGCCTCGCCCGCGACTATCTCCCCCGGCGGCATGGGTATGAGGCGGAGCAGCGACATCATCGTCACGCTCTTGCCCGAGCCGCTCTCGCCGACGACGCCGAGGACCTCGCCGTCGGCCAACTCGAACGACACGCCGTTCACGGCGTGCACCATCCCGTCCTGGGTGTCGAACTGGGTTGTCAGGTCGGTGACCCTGAGGACCGGCTGGGCATCCGTCACCTCGATGGCCCCGTGGGCCGGCTGGTTACTGGTCACCTACGCAGGGTTCATCCCCGGAGTCTGTCCCAGACATTCTGGTCGGCCATGTCGATGATGGTGTAGGCCATGGACAGGGCGCCGTCCCTGATGGCCTTCATGCCGTCGGCCGTGACGGTGTGGTCGGCGAACTCCACCTGGTGGTTGACAGCATCGCCTGACTCGATGCCCAGCATCGGGTGGATGGAGGGAACGACCTGGCTGACGTTGCCCATATCGGACGAGCCACCGCTGAACCCGGTCTCCTCCTCGGTGGGCATCGAGCGGTCCATCGCCACCGAGTTCGCCCTGTAGAGGTCGGTGATGACCGGATTGTTGACCATGTTCTCGTAGGGATGGTCCTTGGCCTCCCAGCCGAGGCGGCAGCCGGTGGCCGTGGCCGCACCCTCGAAGCAGGCCCTCACCTTCGGGACCAGCTCCGCCAGGCGCTCGACGCTGGCCGAGCGGATCAGCCAAACCGACTTCGTGTAGGCCGGGATGATGTTCGCCGCGTCACCACCGTGGCTGATGATGCAGTGCACGCGGTCACCAGAGAGCATGGCCTGACGGAGCGTGGCGACGTTCATATATGCCTGCACGAACGCGTCCAGGGCGTTAATCCCCTCCTCCGGGGCAAACGCCGCGTGCGACTCTTTGCCGAAGAACTCGACGTCGTAGTGCTGACAGGCCTGGAACGAGGGGTCCAACTGGTCAAACGGACCCGGGTGCACCATCATCGACGCCACGGCGTCCTCGAAGGCGCCTGCGTTGATCAACTCGACCTTCCCCCCGCCGCCCTCCTCGGCCGGCGTACCGAGGACGGTCACCCGGATCCCCAGGTCCTCGGCCAGGCCGGCCATCGCCACCCCAGCCCCCGCCGCGGCGGTAGCGATGATGTTGTGCCCACAGGCATGTCCGATCTCGGGCAGGGCGTCGTACTCGCAGCAGATGACCACGCGGGGGCCGCTGGTACCCACCGTTGCCTCGAAGGCAGTGTCCAGGCCATGGCTCGGATAGGTGACGTCGAAGCCCTGTCGGGACAGGAACGAACTGAGGCGTTCTGACGCCTCGAACTCCTCGAAGCCCAACTCGGGGTTCTCGTACATCCACTGGGAGAGCGAGCAGAGCTCGTCCTCCACCACCGTGAACGAACGTTCAGCCACCTGCTTCTGCGACACCGGTCCCTGCGACATCGGACGAACGTACCATGGGCCTCGGACGCCGACCTTGGCGGACGGCCTCCCATCAGGAGCAACCTGAGGTTGCCACCGATTCAACGGCCCAGCGTCCAGAATGTCCAGCGTGGTGACAGCCGCCCCCTACCTGATCCTGGCCGCCGTGTGCGCTCCAGCCCTCTCCGGTCTGGCCACGATGCTCCTCGGTGGATCCCGGAGGCTTCCACGCCTGACGCTAGCGACAGCCGGACCAGTCGCCAGCGTGGCCCTCCTGGCGATCCACCTGGGACGACACGGCGTGAGCCCCGCCGACACGCCGACCGGCACGATCCCGTGGGTCCCGAGCCTGCAGCTCGACATCAGCTTTCTCGTCGACGGCCTCGGTGCCTTCTTCGCCCTCCTCATCGCCGGCATGGGCGTGGTCGTGGTCCTCTACGCTCGTGCCTACTTCGGCCCCGACGACGCGTCGCTGGCCCGGTTCTTCCCCACCCTCGGGTTCTTCACCAGTGCCATGCTGGGGGTGGTCCTGGCCGACCACCTGTTGCTGACCGTCCTGTTCTGGGAGCTGACCGCTATCAGCTCATTCCTCCTGATCGGATGGGACCGCGACGACGCCGACGCCGGGAAGCGGGCCATGCAGGCGTTCTTCACCACGGGCCTGGGCGGCCTGGCCCTGCTCGGGGGGATCCTCCTCTTCGGAGGCCACACCGGCATCTGGCGCTGGAGCCACCTGATCGCCGAGGCGACCACCATTAGCCACGACGGCACCGTGATAGCGGCGTTCGTGCTGATATTCGTCGGGGCGGCGACCAAGAGCGCCCAGTGGCCCCTCCACGACTGGCTGCCGGGCGCCATGAAAGCCCCGACACCGGTATCGGCGTACCTGCACTCGGCAACCATGGTCAAGGCCGGTGTGTTCCTTCTCGGTCGCATGCTCCCGGCCTTCGGCGCCCTGGCCCTCTGGCTGCCCCTGCTGGTGTCGATAGGCGCGGTCACCATGCTGCTCGGGGCGGTGCTGGCCCTTGGCCAGAGCGACCTGAAGCGGATCTTCGCCTACACGACTGTGAGCCACCTGGGCCTGCTGGTCGCCATGTACGGCATGGGGGGAGCGTCCACGGCCGAAGGCCTCATGGCCATCGACTGGGACCTCACCCAGATCGCCAGCCACGCCCTCTACAAGGCGCCGCTGTTCCTCGTCGTCGGGGCGCTGGCACACCTGATCGGGGCCAGGCGCCTACCCGAGCTGTTCGGCCTGTGGCACCGACCCGGCACCGATACCAAGGTGGTGGCCGTCGTCCTCCTGCTCAGCGGCTACGCGCTGGCCGGTGGACCGGGAACCGTCAGCTTCGTCGCCAAGGAGCTCTTCTTCGCCACCACCACCCACGCCGCAGGCCTGCACCCGCTCCTGGCCGTCGTGGGTGTGATGGCGATGGCCGCGGCGGCGTGCAACGTCGCCATCTTCGTCAGGCTGGCCACGACCGTCCTCGGTAGTAGTACCGGGGTACGCGACGGTTCCGCCGTCCCCGAGCCGGACGCCCACGGAGTGGACCGCTGGGCGTTCATGCTCTGGGCTCCGGCAGCCGCCCTGATCGCACTCCAGTACCTGGGCGGCCTGGTCCCGTCGCTCTGGAACCGGACCTTCCGCGGAATCGAGGTGAACGTCAACGACGGGGCGTTTGCCAACGGCCTGCCGTGGGCCTGGGAGCCGTTCCTCCACCCGGGGATGCCGCTGCTCATGTCGATGGTCGCGATCGGCGTCGGAGCGGCACTCGGGTTCTCGGGCTGGATGCGACGGGACCTGGTCGACGTCCACGCCCGGATCTGGCCAGCCTCCTACCGGGGCATCGTGCAGGGCGGCCACCGCCTCTTCCACTCGGTCCAGACGGGCCACGTCCGCCACTACCTGGCCGTCGTCTTCGGGGTCCTGACGTTGTGCATCGGCTGGGCCGCCTGGGCCGACCCGGCGATGCTGCGCCCGCCCGCGGGCATGGCCCCACTGGAGTACCCCACCGGACTGCTGCTGGGCGCCGTCGTGTGCACCACCGCCATCGCCCTCCCTATGGTCACAGAGCGCGTGGTGAGGGTGCTGGTGCTCGGGGCCAGCGGCTTCGCCGTGGTCGGCCTCTACCTCGTGTACCAGGCGCCCGACCTGGCCCTCACCCAGCTCATGTTCGAAATCATCTCGGTGATCCTGTTCCTGCTGGTGCTGCGCCTGCTGCCCCGGCCGGACCGTCGACCCCGGATCCGGGTGCTGCCGCGCCTGGCACTCGCCTCGGTGGTCGGCATCACGATCGGGTGGATGACCCTGATCGCCGGGCACGCAGCCGACAGCAGGGCCGACGACACCCCGACCCTCGGGGCGTTCTTCGAGGCACACAGCCTCCAGGGCTCCGAGTTGACCGATGGTCGGGGGGGCGAGGGACGCAACGTGGTCAACGTGATCCTCGTCGACTTCCGCGGATTCGACACCCTGGGGGAGATCACGGTCCTGGCCACCGCCGCGCTGGGCGTCTGGTCGATGCTCCCCGGTCGTCGCCGCCACCGCGAGGAGGAGGACGTCAGGGTCCCGACTGGCCAGGGGACACAGCCATGAGGATGTCGTCGGTGATCCTGCGGACCGCGGTCCGGTTCATCCTCCCCCTGACCTTCCTGTACGCCGCCTATGCGGCGCTGAAGGGGCACAACGGGCCCGGCGGGGGCTTCATCGCAGGGCTCATCGCCTCCGTGGGCCTGTGCACCTACCGGATGTCGTACGGCGACCGGGCATTCCACCGGCTCCTGCCCATCCACCCCCGGTGGCTCATGTTCGTCGGGCTGGGCCTGGCCGCGGGGGTGGCCGCCCTGCCGATGCTGTTCGGCCAGCCACTCCTGCGCTCCGCTTCGACCACCCTGCACCTGGGTGGCGCCGACGTCCACCTGGTCTCGGCCACGGCGTTCGACCTGGGCGTCCTGCTGGTGGTCGTCGGGGTGGCCGTGGGGATGATCAGTCGCCTGGGCGAGGAGCTGGATCCGTGACCACCGTCCTGGCCATCTGCGTGGCGGTCCTCGTGACGGTCAGCGTCTACCTGATGCTCTCCCGCGAACTGAAGTCGGTCGCCATGGGTGTGTTCGCCCTCGGCCACGGCGCCAACCTGTCCATAATCGCCATGAGCGGATCACCGGTCCTGGCGGACGGCGGGCTGCGGAACCCTCCGATCCTGGGCGCGGTCGGCCTCGTGGATCCCCTCCCCCAGGCGCTGATCCTGACGGCCATCGTCATCAACTTCGCCGTCATGGGCTTCCTCCTGACCCTCCTGATACTCACAGCGAAGCGCACCGGCACGCTCAACGTGGACGAGTTGGCGACCGAGGACCGCCCGACCCGTGGGCGGACGGGAGGCGACCGGTGACCAACGACCTGCTCGGCCTGTTCGTGGTAATCCCGCTGGTCACCAGCCTGGCGACCGTCGCCCTGGTCCGCCGACCGGTCCCCCAGCGGGTCCTGGGCCTGGCCAGCCTCTGCTCGATGCTGGTGCTGGCCCTGACGTGGCTGGTCCGGATCCGGCACGGCGAGGTGATGGTGTCGCAGATGGGTGCATGGCCGGCGCCGTTCGGGATCACGCTGGTCTTCGACAGCCTCTCCGGCCTGCTGCTGTGCGCCGGACTGCTGGTGGCCACCGCCTGCTACATCCACGGCTTCTCGATGGTCGAGCCCCTCACCGAACGGCGCTACTTCCATCCGCTCATGCAGCTCCTGCTGGTGGGGGTGAACCAGAGCTTCCTGACCGGGGACCTCTTCAACCTCTTCGTGGCCTTCGAGATCATGCTGATGGCGTCCTACGGGCTGCTGGCCATCGGGCGGACCCGTCGGCAGATGACGCAGGCCTACAAGTACCTGCTGTTGAACCTGGTCGCCTCGACGGTGTTCGTGATCACCGCCGGCCTCGTCTACGGGATGACCGGCACGCTGAACATCGCCGACCTGGCCCGGTTCGTCGCCGACCGGTCCGCCGCGGGCGTGCCCCTCCCGACGGGGTTCACCGGCCTGTCGGTCATGCTGCTGGTGGTCTTCGGCCTGAAGGGGGCGTTCTTCCCGCTCTGGTTCTGGCTGCCGGACACGTACCACACGTGCCCGGTTTCGATCGCCGCGCTGTTCAGCGGGCTACTGACCAAGGTCGGCGTGTACGCCGTCCTGCGTACGTTCCCGCTGGTCTTCGCCGCGGGAGAAGCCCGCGACGTCGTGCTGCCGATCATCGCCGTATCGGCGGGGGTAACCATGCTCCTCGGGGTGCTGGGTGCGGTATCGCAGCACGACGTCCGGCGGATCCTCGCCATACACGTGATCAGCCAGGTGGGCTACATGGTGTTCGGCATATCGATGATGACCACGGTCGGCCTGGCCGGGGCGCTGTACTACATGATCCAGCACATGGTTGTGAAGAGCTCCCTGTTCCTGTGCTGCGGGGTGATGGAACGCCACGCCGGCACGGACGACCTCGACGGGATGGGTGGGCTCCTGAAGCGCCACCGTTGGCTGGGGGTGGCCTTCTTCGTGGCGGCCATGAGCCTGGTCGGGCTGCCCCCGCTAAGCGGCTTCTTCGGCAAGCTGGTAATCATCCGGGAGGGCTGGACCATGCACTGGTGGCTCTCGGCCATCGGCCTGGCGACCGGTGCGCTGACCCTGCTGTCCATGCTGAAGATCTGGACCCAGGGATTCTGGTCACCGGAGTCGGGTCCGGCTCCGGCCCGGGGCGGCGCCACCACCGCCAGCCTCCGCCCAGCCCACGTCGGCATCGGGATCCTGGTGGTGGCAGCGGTGTCAATCGGCCTGGCCGCAGAGCCCATCTACGACATCGCCTTCCACGCCGGGGAGCAGCTCACGGATCCGTCCGCCTACATCCAGGCAGTGAGCCCGCTGGCTCCCGACTCCGTGGTGGCCGCGACCGGAGGTGGCGGATGATCCGCAGGGTGGGGTTCGACGCGGCACTGGCGGGGCTCTACATGCTCTGGTCCGGGAACCGGACCGGGTTCGGCCTGCTGGTCGGCCTCACCCTGGGCTTCGTCGTGGTCTCCGTCTACGACCTCGCCACGGCGCACCCGAACCACGGTCGTCGCGCACTGCGGATGCTGCGGTTCGGGGCGTACTTCCTGGCCATCCTCGTCAGGGCCAACCTGCAGATCGCCCGCGAGATTATGACGCCCGGGTTCAGCCAGACACCGCGCATCCTCCGGTACCCGGTCGATGACCTGGACGACGTGCAGACGACCGTCCTGGCCAACTGCATAACCCTCACCCCCGGGACGCTGGTCGTGGACGTCTCCGATGACAACCGCTGGCTGTACGTGCACTGCATGTACGCCCGCGATCGCTCCGAGGCCATCGCCGGCCTCCGGAGGCTCGACAAACGGCTCCGGCGTGAGGTCTTCTCGTGGTAGGCGTGGTCGTCGAAGCGGGCATCGTCGCCGTGGTCGTCGGGATCGGCCTGGCCATGTACCGCATGCTGAAGGGACCACACCTGGCCGACCGGGTGCTGGCCGGCGACGTGCTGTCGCTGCAGGTGGTAGCCCTGGTCGTCCTCCTGGCCGTCGACCAGCGGCGGGCCGTCTCGCTGGACGTGGCCCTGCTGGTGGCCATCGTCGGGTTCGCCTCCACGCTGGCCTTCGCCCAGTACATCGGAGCGGTCAGGACCGGCCCCCGACCGCCGGACGATGGAGAGGGGACGTAGGTGGACGGGCTACGTGACGTGACGACGGTCGTCCTGCTGGTGTCCGGCCTCTTGTTCATGCTCATCGGCGCATGGGGCACCGTCCGCCTGCCCGACGCCTACCACCGGCTGCACGCGGCCTCCAAGTGCTCGACGCTAGGGCTGCTCGGGCTGCTGCTCGGCGCCGTGGTGCACATCGGAACCGCCGCAGCCCTCTCCAAGGCGGTCCTGACGCTGGTGTTCACCTTCGTAGCCGCTCCGGTGGGCTCCCACATCCTGGCCAGGAGCGCGCACGCCGCCGGACTGGAGCAGTGGGAGCTGACGCTGTCCGACGAGTTGGCCGAGGATCAGGCGGCCGACCCGGACCGGTAGCACCGACATCGGTCGGCGCTGTCGTCAGGCGGACCCGACCGCCAGGCCTCTGGCCGACGAATCCGGCGGTCAGAGGCCTAGGCGGTAGACGTTGGTGGCCCGCTGTTCGAAGCCGAGGCGCCGGTAGAGGCGGTTGGCGGCTTCCCGCGACGGCCTCGACGTCAGGTCAACGGTAGTGGCGCCGACTTCCCGGGCCCTGTCCATGGCAGCCCGGTTGAGGGCCTCGCCAACACCCCTACCCCTGGCCGACCCGTCGACGACCACGTCCTCGATCCAGGCCCGCAGGCCCGTCGGGATCCGGAAGATGGCCAGCGTCAGGCTCCCGAGGATGGCCGACTCGCCTTCGACGCCGGGATCCTCGGCCACCAGCAGGATCGACGCCTCGGATCCCACGATGGCCTCCAGGGCGTCGGCATCGGGCGGGGGGCTGGAGTTGGACAACTGTGGAATCAGTCTGGCCATGGCCGCCACCATGACGTCGTCCACCTCGGTGACCTCACGGACGGTGAACGTCCCTTCCCGAGCCTCTCCAACCATGGTGGGTGAGCCTAGGACCCGACGGTGGCGCCTCCGGGCGCGCGTGCGAACGCGTCTGGCTAGCCTCCGTCAGCAATGGCCGCCGACCCCACTCCGCACCTCATCTGGAACGTCGACGAGATGCCGACCGACCTGCGGTCGCCCATCCTCATAGCCGCCTTCGAGGGCTGGAACGACGCCGGCGAGGCCAGCTCCATGGCCGCCCGCTACGTGCGCGACCACTTCGAAGCCGAGCATGTGGCCACGATCGACGCCGAGGACTTCTTCGACTTCACCGTGGCCAGACCCAACGTGTGCATCGACGACAACGACGCCCGCCAGATCGTGTGGCCGTCCACCGGCATCCACGTGGCCCGCATCCCGGGGAGTGCCCACGACCTGGTGTGCGCAATCGGCCACGAGCCCCAGCTGCGCTGGCGGACCTTCGTCGACCACCTGGCGATCACCGCCGAGGCCTTCGGCGCCACCATGGTCTGCACGCTTGGCGCCCTGCTCACCGACGTGCCCCACAGCCGGCCCACCCAGGTGTACGGCGGCACCGACGACGCTGACCTGGCCCGGCGTCTGGACCTGTCGCCCTCGACCTACGAGGGTCCTACGGGCATCGTGGGCGTGCTGGCAGCAGGGCTACGGGACCGTGGGGTCAGCACGGCCTCGTTCTGGGCCAGCGTCCCCGCCTACGTGTCCAACGTACCGTCGCCCAAGGCGGCCCTCTCCCTGGTCGAACGCCTCTGCCAGGTCCTGGAGGTCGACGTACCGCGCACCGACCTCGAGATCGCGGCTGCGGCCTACGTGCGCCAGGTCACCGAGCTGGTCGCCGAGGACGACGGCACCATGGAGTACGTCGAGCAGTTGGAAGCCGACTTCGACGAGGAGACCGCCGACGACCCCGACAGCCTGGTCGCCGAGGTCGAGGACTTCCTCCGGAACCAGCCAGGCACCTGACCGGTCAGGCCTCCCCGGCCAGCCAGGGGGGAACCCGGGGCCGGTCGAACCGCACATCGAGCTCTTCGCCCCGGATCGCGGCGAACGCCTCCGTGGCCCACTCTTCGGGAAGCGCCGAGCCCTCCGGCAACCCGCCCTCTTCGAAGAACCCGACGTCGGAGCACTCCAGCGGGTGGGCGGACAACTCGCCACCGGTCATCCGGCAGTGGAACACCAGCGAGTAGAGGGGGATGCCGGTGATGCCGAGCCTCATCCCGTCCAGGATGGCGATGGGACGCACCACCTCGCACCGGATGCCCGTCTCCTCGAAGACCTCCTTGACCACGACCTCGGCGGCCGAGTAGCCGACGTCGGCCCAGCCGGTCGGATAGAGCCACACTCCGGAGTCGGCCCGCTGCACCAGCAGGAGCTCACCGGCGTCGTTGCCCACGACCGCCCCTATGGTCACCTTGGGCGTCACGTAGCCGGGTACGCCCCGCCCCACCGAGCCCAACCAGTCCCCGACCAGGGTGTCGACGTCGAACGGCCGACCGGACAGGGCGTCGGCCCGGGCCCGGATCTCCGCCGCCACGTGGAGAACCTCCTCGTAGCGTTCCCGCTCGTACAGCGACTCCGTGAACCCGAGGCCGGTACGGGCCGAGCCGGCCAACGCCTCGGCCCAGCGCAGGAGGTCCAGCTGCGACGGCGGGTCGACGCTGGGATCTGACATGGCTGAACCGTAGGCGCTCGGGTCCACCCATCCGCTCCGGCAGGTCAGAAGTCGACCGCCACCCACCGTAAGACCGAGAGCTCGATCTCGGCCAGATGGTCCTCGTCCAGGATCTTGGCGCCGGAGGCGTCCCGCACGTAGAAGGCGTCGACGACGTCCGAACCCAACGTCTGGACGTGCGCCCGCACTATGTCCAGGTCCAGCTCGGCGAACGCACGGGTGATCCGGTACAGCACGCCCACGCCGTCCGGGCAGGTCACCTCCAGGACCGTGGCCGTTGCCGAGGTCCGGTTGTCCACCGTCACCCGTGGCCGGGCGGGACGGGCGGCCAGTCGGATCGGCCGGTACGTCCGTGACCTGTCCCCCAGTCGGGCGGCCAGGGCCAGGCGACCGGCCAGCGCCTGCTCTATCTGGGTGGCGATCCGGGCCCAGTCCGGGTCGCCACCCAGCACCGAACCGACCCGGAACACCGAGAGCGCCCGACCGTTCTCCGAATGGGCCGAGGCACCCTGGACGTCGGCACCGTTCAGCGAGAGGACGCCGGCCACCTTTGAGAACGTGCCCGGGCGGTCGGCGGCGACCACGGTCAGGGTCCGACCCTCGCCGCGCGCCACGAACCCACCCTCGTCCAGGAGCGCCTGCTGTTCGGCATTCGGGAACAACCCGCCCACCACCTCGCCGACGTCGCCGCCGCCCAGCACGTGCGACACCCTGCTGACCAGCTCGCGCACCAGACCACCCTTCCAGTCGCTCCACGCCGAGGGCCCCGTGGCGATCGAGTCGGCCTCAGTGAGGGCACCCAGCAGGTGGAGCAGGCGGCCGCTCTGCAGGGCGTCAGCCACCGAGGCGATGGTGCCGTCGTCGTCCAGGTCCCGGCGGGTGGCCACATCGGGGAGCAGGAGGTGGTGCCGGACCATCGCCACCAGGATGTCGACGTCACCATCGTCGAACCCCATGCGGCTGGCGATGGTCCGCAACAGGTCGACCCCGACCTCGGTGTGGTCACCCGGGTAGCCCTTGCCGATGTCGTGGAACAGCGCGCCCACCAGCAGCAGGTCGGGCCGGTCCACCCTGTCGACGAGACGGGACGCCTCCGCGGCCGTCTCCATCAGGTGCCTGTCGACGGTGAAGCGGTGGTAGGCGTTGCGCTGGGGCCGGGATCGGCACGGCTCCCACTCAGGGACCATGAGCACGAACAGCCCCACGTGGTCGAGGTCCTCGATGACCGGGATGGCCGATGGTCCGGCTGCGAGCAGCGCCACAAACATCTCACGGGCCTCGTCAGGCCACGGCACGGGCAGCGGCAGGGCGTTGTCGGCCAGTCGCTCCAGGGACCCGCGCTGCAGGTAGGCATCGTGCTTGGCGGCCACCCTCGCGCACCTCAGCACGAGGAGCGGATCGCCCAGGTCGGCCTCGGCCGTGAGCTCCAGGCGCCCGTCGTCGAGCACCAGGCCGGGGGCCACCTCCCGACGGCGCAGGTTGCCGAGGGCCCTGAGCGGTCCGCGCCGACGGGCGGCCCGCCGGGTGCGGCGCGCCGCTCCCTCGCCGGTCCAGGCGATAGTGCGCGCCGCGGCGGCCACCTCGGCCATCAGGACGTCGGCATCGGCCAGGTCGAGTGCCGCCGCCACGTCATCCTGGAGTTCCAGCAGGAGGCGATCGGCCCGCTGTCCGGTGAGGCGGTGGAGTTCGACGCGGACGGCCAGCAGCGTCTCGGCCGCGGCGACCAGGCCCGCCGACTCGACCTCCCTAAGTATGGGCACGGTGGCCTGTTCCACCCAGAGAAGGTTGTGGACGTCGCGCAGGCCACCTCGGGACTCCTTGAGGTCCGGTTCGAGAAGGAAGGCCACCTCCCCGTATCGGGCATGCCGCTCGGCGACTGAGGCCTGGAGGTCGTCGAGGTGGCGACGCGACCTGCCGGACCACTGTTCGAGTGCCTCGGCGGCCAGCCGTTCGGCCACCGCCGGATCGCCGGCCACCGGACGGGCGGCCAGCAGGCTGGTGGCGGTGTCCAAGTGCTCGGATGCCACCTCGAGGAGCTGGGGCAGCGTGCCTACCTGGTGACCGAGCTTCAGGCCCGCGTCCCACAGCGGGTACCAGACTCGCTCTGCGACGTCGGCGATGTCGACGCCCGGCGGATGCACCAACACCACGTCCACGTCGCTGCCCGGACACTGCTCCCGACGGCCGTAGCCACCCACTGCCACCAGGGCGGTACCGGTCGGCGGGTCGGCTGCGGCGAATACCTCGGCCAGGAACCCGTCGATGCGTTCTGTCAGTGCCCGACAGAAATCCGGCCCCCGGAGCGACCGGTCCTCCAGAAGGTCGATCGTCTCCAGCGGGGTCACCGGCCCGACGGTAGCGGGGACGCCTCAGCCCCCGGAATCCGGGAACCTCGGGTGGGCACCGTGCCTGCGGCGGTGGACGTGTGCCTTGGCCGCCCCCCACTCCAGGCCCGGACCGCGCAGGTCGGGGTGCAGCTCCGCGAACGACGCCGGCGAGAGGTCGTAGGCGTCGTCCGGGAACAGGCGAACCGCGTCGGCATCCCGCTCGACCGGCGCGACCCCGGCAGCGGACAGCACCGAGGCGGGGTAGATGACCGCGTGGCGTACCAGCGCCAGCGGACCGGTGCGTTGCTCGTCAATGTCGGCCGCCAGCAGGCGCCGGACCCGAGGGCCCACGTCGGCGGCGGCACGTCGACCGGCAGCGGCCACCACCGCATCGTCGACCGTCACCCCGACCGACCTGGCCGCTATGCATCGGGCGACCCAGCCCGGCAGGGCTGCGACGATCCCATCCGCCAGCTCCTCTGCCAGCTCGGCCAGGCGGGCCTCGTCGTCGGTCCGCGTAGGGGTCGACTCATCCACCGACCCGTTTCCCACTCTCCAGGGTCCGGTTCAGGTTGCCCGACCTCAGGCCCTCCAGGTCGAGCGTGACGTAGTCGTAGCCGGCAGCGGCCACGGCGGCGACCACCTCTGCACGCCGCTCCACGACCTCGGCCAACCGATCGGTCGGAACCTCGATCCGGGCGGTGTCGTCCAGGTGCCGGACCCGGAGGTCGTCGAAGCCCAGGCGTCGCAGGGCGCCCTCCGCCCGCTCTACGGCCGAGAGGACCGCAACGGTCACCTCGGTCCCGTAGGGAACCCTCGATGCCAGACAGGCTGCGGCGGGCTTGTCGGCGGTTCGGAGCCCCATGGCCCGGGAATGGTGGCGAACGTCGGCCTTGGTCAGGCCGGCCTCCACCAGCGGGAAGCGGGCACCCCGGTCGGCAGCCACGGTCTGACCAGGCCGGTGGTCAGCCAGGTCGTCGACGTTGACACCGAGGACCACGGTGGCCAACTCATCGGCGGCGATCGGGTCCAGCACGTCCATGAGGGCCACCTTGCAGCGGCCACAGCGGTCGCCGTCGTTGACCCGGTAGGCGGCGTCGGCCATCTCGTGGGTCTCGACCGCCGACCACCGGAGCCCCCACTCGGCGGCGAGGGCAGCGGCGTCAGCCCGCTCGTCGCCGGCCAGCGAGGGCGAGACGGCGGTCACGACGTGGACCCGGTCGACACCGAGGGTGTCGTGGGCAACACGGGCCAGGAAGGCCGAGTCGGCACCCCCGGAGAACGCCACCACCACCCTCCCCAGGTCCTGCAACGCCCGGCGAAGGGCGTCGAGGCCCGGCCCGGTCACATCGGTGGTGGCTGCCACGGTCAGCGCAGGCCCACCCGGGCCAGGACGGTGTCCAGGTCGTCGACCATGCCGAAATAGAACTCGCCGAACTCGCCGTATACGGCCGAGGCCCTGTCGTACCGCATGTTGTAGACGACGTCCTTGAGGTCGTCAGGACGCTGGCCGAACAGGGTGACCCCCCACTCGAAGTCATCTACTCCAGTGGAGCCGGTGACCACCTGGAGGATCCGGCCGGCGAACTTCCGGCCCGAGGTGCCGTGCTCCATCATCAGCTCGTGCCGGTCGTCGTAGGGCAGGGTGAACCAGTTGGCGTCCACGTTGCGACGCTTGGACATCGGGTAGAAGCACCAGGCCGGCTTGTCCTCGGGAGGAAGCACCGGATGTAGCCGGGCCCGTCGCATCTCATCGGGCAGGCCCTGGGAGTACTCGGACAACTCGGTCATCGAGACATAGCTGTCGACCACGTCGAGGCCCGCGGCCACCAGGCTGGTCTGGAGGTCCCGGAGGCGCCAGAGGTCCTCGCTTAGGACCATGAAGGCCAGGTCGGCCTTGTGGCCCAGGATGGCAACCGTGATCACCTGGTCACCGGCATCGGTCGCGGCCGTGACGGCGGCCCGGACCGCCCGGCGGTCGACCGGCCGGCCGAAGGCCGGGATCTTCCGGCGGAGCTTGCAGAAGAGGTGGAGGACGCCGAGGCCCTCGGCGGGGGTGACCGGTTCGCTCATCGGACGGATTCTACGGAACCGCCGGCACAGGGCACCCAGCGGCGCCCGCACCCACCGCGAACCGCCGGGGAATCACGGACCCTCAGTCGCCGGTATAGAGGTTGAGGCGATCGCCACGGGCGAACCCGGCCAGCTGCAGGTTGGCCACCCGGGCCGTCTCCACAGCAAGGGCCGACGGGCCGCTGACAGCCACCAGGCAGGCGAAGCCGGCGGCCCAGGCCTTCTGTGCCATCTCGAAGGACGCCCGACCGCTCACCCAGAGGCCGAGGTCGCCGGCCGGCAGGCGACCGTCCATCTGCAGGCGACCCACCACCTTGTCCACGGCATTGTGCCGGCCGATGTCCTCGCGTATCAGGAGGGGCTGGCCGGTCCGGTCGAAAGCCACCGCTGCATGCACCGCTCCGGTGGTCGTAAAGAGGGCCTGGCCGTCGATCCGGTCGGCCATGCCGGCCAGTACCGCGACGTCGAACGGGGCCACGTCCAGCGGCCGGAGCCGATCCAGCAGCTCGCTGATCGCCACCGTGCCGCACACGCCACATGACGAAGAGGCCGGACCCAGCCTCGGGGTGGGCGCCGGGGCCAGCCCGCCGGTGTCAACCGTGACGTCGTTGTACTCGGACTCCGCGGCGGAACCCTGTCCGCAGTAGCGAACGGTCCGTACCGGTGCGTCGTGCAACACGCCCTCGGTGACGCAGAAGCCGACGGCCAACTCGAAGTCGTCCCCCGGGGTCCGCATGGTCGTGGCGACCAGCTCGCCGTCCAGGCGTATCGACATCGGCTCCTCGACGATCAGCTCGTCGGGCACCCGTCGGATGCCATCGGCGTCGACGCGTCGAGTGAACACCCTCGCCGTCCGACCCCGACTCACAGGTCCGTCTCCCCGTTCGTTCGTACGTCCACGGACACCAGTGAACACCCGTACGCGGCCGGACCGGACGTCGTACGCGAAACGGGCGCCCCGAAGGGCGCCCGGACCGTCAGGGTCAGCTCAGATCCGTGGATCGGTCAGCTCTCGCGGCTCCTAGAAGTCCATGCCCGGCATACCGCCGTCGGCACCCTCGGCCGGGGCGTCGGCGATGACGACCTCGGTGGTGAGGAACAGGGCGGCGATCGATCCGGCGTTCTGCAGGGCCGACCTGGTGACCTTGGCGGCATCGATGATGCCAGCGGCGATCAGGTCTTCGTACTCCTCGGTTTCGGCGTTCAGGCCGTTCGGACCGTCCAGGTTGCGCACCTTATCGACGATGACGCCACCCTCGAGGCCGGCGTTGACCGCGATCTGGTGGAGTGGGGCCTCCAGGGCCTTGGCCACGATGCGTGCACCGGTGGCCTCATCGGGCGTGAGGTCGTCACCCGCCGCTCCGGCCGCCTCCTGGGCACGCAGCAGGGTCACGCCGCCACCGGCGACGACACCCTCCTCGATGGCCGCCTTGGTGGTGCTTACAGCGTCCTCGATGCGGTGCTTCTTCTCCTTCAGCTCCACCTCGGTGGCTGCTCCGACCTTCAGGACGGCGACGCCGCCGGACAGCTTGGCTAGGCGCTCCTGGAGCTTCTCCCGGTCGTAGTCCGAATCGGTGTTCTCGATCTCGCCCTTGATCTGGGAGATGCGGCCTGCGATGTCGGCTTCGTCGCCCGCCCCCTCGACGATGGTGGTCTCGTCCTTGCTGACCACGATCTTGCGAGCCTGGCCCAGCATGTCCAGCGTGACGGCGTCGACCTTGAGGCCGACCTCCTCGGAGATGACCTGACCACCGGTGAGGATGGCCATGTCCTGAAGCATCGCCTTGCGGCGATCACCGAAGCCGGGGGCCTTGATGGCCACCGAGGTGAACGTGCCACGGATCTTGTTGACCACGAGGGTGGCCAGGGCCTCGCCCTCGACGTCCTCAGAGATGATGACCAGAGGGCGGCTGGTCTGCATGACCTTCTCCAGGGCCGGCACCAGGTCGCGCACCGCGGTGATCTTGGAGCCGACTAACAGGACGTACGGGTCCTCCAGGATGGCCTCCATGCGGTCGGGGTCGGTCACGAAGTATGGGGAGATGTAGCCCTTGTCGAAGCGCATGCCCTCGACGAGGTCCATCTCCATGCCGAAGGTCTGACCCTCCTCGACGGTGATGACACCGTCCTTGCCCACCTTGTCGATGGCCTCGGAGATCACCTCGCCGATCTCGGCGTCGCCGGCCGAGATGGCGGCCACGTTGGCGATCTGGGCCTTGTCGCTGGACACGTCCTGGGCCGAAGCCCCGATCGAGTCGACGGCGGCGGCCACTGCGGCCTCGATGCCCTTCTTGAGTGACATCGGGTTGGCCCCTGCGGCAACGTTGCGCAGGCCCTCGCGGACCATCGCCCAGGCCAGAACGGTTGCCGTGGTGGTGCCGTCACCGGCGACGTCGTCGGTCTTCTTGGCGACCTCCTTGACCAGCTCGGCGCCGATGCGCTCGTAGGGGTCCTCAAGGTCGATCTCCTTGGCGATGGACACGCCGTCGTTGGTGATGGTGGGGGCACCCCACTTCTTCTCCAGGACGACGTTCCTGCCCTTCGGTCCGAGCGTGACCCGCACGGCGTCTGCCAGCTGGTTCATGCCCCTCTCGAGCGACCGGCGGGCCGTCTCGTCGAACGTGATGATCTTCGCCATCGGCGGCAACCTCTCAGTGATCGGTGAACCAGCGGAGCGGGTACGCGGCCGCTGGCACTCTCTTCAAGCGAGTGCCAATCCAATCAGCGGATCGGCGGTTTTCCAACGTCGAAGAGGCTCTATGGGCGGATCGGTGACGGGCGTTCAGCCCCCGGCGACGGCCGGCACGATGGCGACGGTGCCACCCTCGGGAACGGCGGTGTCCAGGCCGTCCAGGAAGCGCACGTCGTCGTCGCTCACGAACACGTTCACGAAGCGGCGCAACGCGCCCGCCTCGTCGAGGAGCCGGTCGGTGAAGCCCGGATGTGCGGTGTCCAGCGCGTTGAGCGCCTCGCCTACCGTGGCGGCCTCGACCTCGACCTCGGCCTGACCGGCGGTCAGCGGACGGAGCGTGGTGGGGATGCGGATGATGACGGCCATGGGCGGAAACCCTAGCCATGCGGTCGGGAATCACACACCCCTCGGCCGGGCTGGTTCAGAGCAGGGCGAGGCGCTCGGCCAGAACCTCGGTGATGCACGCCGCCGTGTCGGCGAGGGCCCGGTCCGCGCCGAACCGGTCGACCAGCGAGATGACATCGGCCCGAGTCGCGGCCTCGTGCTCGGCGCCTCCGACCACCACGAGGAGCGGCACGCCGGCGGCCGCGGCATAGGCCGCCACCCCGCCGACGACCTTGCCCTGGAACGAGGTGGCATCCAGCCATCCCTCACCGGTCACCACCAGGTCCGCCCCAGCCACGAGCTCGTCTAGGCGGAGTTCCTCGGCCACCAGGTCGACCCCGTCGACCAGCTCGGCACCCATCGCCGCCAGGCCGCCCGCCAGGCCGCCGGCCGCCCCGGCCCGGTCGAGTTCCGAGACATCCGAACCGAAGCGCTCCCCGTACACCTGGACCAGGCGCTCGAGGCGACCGGTCAACAGCCGCACCTGGGCGTCGGTAGCGCCCTTCTGAGGCCCGAACACGTCGGCCGCCTCGGTGAATCGTGTCCGCACGTCACAGGCCACCAGCAGCTCGACCCCCCGGTACCGGGACGGCGAGCCCATGGCGTCGAGCGCCCCCAACCCACCATCGGTGGTCGCCGAACCCCCCATCCCGACGATGATCCGCCGCGCCCCCAGCTCGACGGCATGGCGGAGCAACTCCCCCACCCCTGTCGTGGTGGCATCAAGCGGTCGGTTCCCTTCGGCGCCGCCGGCCAGGGCCAGGCCCGAGGCCCGGGCCATCTCGACCACCGCCGTACCGCCCGAGAGCCGCCAGCCCGCCTTGACGGGAGAACCCAGGGGGCCGGTCACCTGGGTGGTTCGATCCGGACCACCCAGGACCTCGAGCAGGCCCTCCCCACCGTCGGCCATCGGCACCTCGAGGGTGGTCCCCCCCGCCGAGGCCACAGCCCGGGCTATCGCAGATGCGGCCTCGGTCGCCGATACGGTGCCCCGGAACTTGTCCGGCGCGGCGACCACCCGCACCGGTCGACCTCAGTTGGACTGGATGCGCTGGTCCGAGCCCAGGACCACCACGATGTCGGCGTTCGCCACACGGTCCTCAGCCTTGGCCGGAACCGCCGGCCCACCCGTCGGCATCTTCTCCAGCAGGGAGGGGATCTCGCTGAAGTGGTCCACGATCTTCCTGGCATCGGCGAGGTAGGCGGTGCGGTAGTAGACCCGCGTGGTGCCGGTCTTGTCGGCGTTCGACGGCGACTCCATCGCCCAACCCAACGGGCTGAGCATGTCGGTGACCTTGCCGGCAGCGCCCGAGACCCCGGAACCGTTGGCCACCAGGACCTTCACCTCGTTGGGAGCGTGCGTCGGGGTCGGGAACAGGGCCTCAGTGGTCGTCGGGACCGTCGAGGTCGGCACCACGGCGTCAGACAGCTCGGTCGGCGGTTCGGTCGTGGTGGCAGAGCCCGTCGCTACCGGCACCGGAACGTCATCGGTGATGGCGGGAGCCTGCCTGTCGGCCACCACCGGCGAGCTGTCCAGTCCCTTCCAGAGCATGAGCAGGCCGATCGCCACGGCCACGCCGACGATCAGGAGGGCACGAGGCGTAGCGGCGGCGTTGCTCGGTCCGAGCCCCCCGCTGCGGCGGCCGACGTTCATCGGCCGCCGTCGTCTTCGACCGCCCGAGGTTCGAGGCGTGCCCTGCGGCGACGATCACGCTGACGCCGGAGGCGCCTCACGACCAGCGGGTCGTAGGCCATGGCCTCGCCGTCCTCCAGCAACTCACCCAACAACTGGTAGTAGCGGGTGGCCGAGAGCTCGAACCGTTCACGGATCTGGACGTCCTTCGGCGAGGTAGCCGTCCACCAGGAACGCTCGAAGTCCAGGATGTCGCGGTCTCGCCGGGTCAATGCCACATGGTGATGATCCTCCACCGCGGGGGGCCGTTCAAGTACCCCCGGCGCCGGAGCGCCCGATCCGGGAGCACCTTGTCGCTACGGGGAGCACACGCGAGCATGGTGGGGCGCGGCGGGGTGTGGGATTCCGCCACCGGCGAGAAGGAAATCCCCCTGTGAACCGTTTCCTCAATCGCTTCAGACCGTTGTCCGGGGCGCCGGCTCGGAAGTCGCCCAGGCATGACGGCATCGGCAGGCCGGGCGACGTGCCCGGCCCGTCTCAGTAACCTCAGGCGGGTACTGCGGCGCCACCAGCGCCATCCCGCCCGAGTAGCTCAGTTGGTCAGAGCAGGCGCCTTGTAAGCGTCAGGTCGTCGGTTCGAATCCGACCTCGGGCTCACCGGCGGTGCCGGGCC